>Ga0182738_1000469_pt1 | contig 57206 bp, 53 predicted proteins | sample eDN5th30CBELigMG_FD_128876 | JGI IMG/M metagenome (GOLD analysis project Ga0182738, IMG submission 128876) | Enriched Miracle-Growth compost microbial communities from Emeryville, California, USA - eDNA 5th pass 30_C BE-Lig MG (version 2)... ... | reverse complement strand
GTCGTGGTGGTGACGCGGGTGTGGCCGGTGCCGGTGGTGCGGCGGCCCCTGGTGGCACTGCGGGTGCGGCGGGTGCGGCGGCGACCGGTGGTGGTAACGGTGGTCAGGGCGGTGACGGCGCCGACGCGGCCGTGGCCGGTGGTGCCGGTGGTGCCGGTGGTCGTGGTGGTGACGGTGGCTCGTTGGGCAACGGTGGCGCCGGTGGCGCCGGTGGTGCCGGTGCGGTCGGCGTGGCCGGTCATACCGATTCCAACGGGGATGGCACGACGGGTCTGGCTGGTGGCGCCGGTGGCGTCGGTGGCGCTGGTGGTGCCGGTGGCTCCGACGCCGGTAACGGTGGTGCCGGTGGTGCCGGTGGCCGTGGCGCCACCGGTGGTGTCGGTGGTGCCGGCGCTGATGGCACCGCGGGTCTGAATGCGGCTGCCGGTAGCGGTGACAACGGTGGCGACGGTGGCGACGCGACCAGCACGGCCGGTAACGGCGGCGTGGGTGGTGTCGGCGGTGACGGCGGTGCGGCTGGCACCTCGGCGCACGGCATCGCGGGTGCGCACGGTGTCGGTGGTATCGGTGGCGACGGTGGCGCCGCGGGTGCGACCGGGGTCGGTGGTAATGGTGGCGACGGTGCCGGTGGCGGTACCGGGGCAGCGGCCGGTAACGGCGGTAAGGGCGGTGCCGGTGGTGCCATCGGTAGCGGTGGTGCCGGTGGCGCCGGTGGCTCCAGCGGCGGCTCTACCCACGCGGCCTCGGGCACGGCCGGCGCCGACGGCACCGGCGGTAACGGCGGTAACGGCGGTAACGGTGGTGCCGGCGAGCTCCTTGGCGACGGCACCGTGCAGGCCGGTGGCCAGGGCGGCAACGGTGGTAACGCCGGGGCGGTCGGTGACGGCGGTAACGGCGGCGTCGGCGGCAAGGGCGCGACCGGCACGGCCGGACAAACGAACATCAGTGGTGACGGCACGGACGGCGTTGTCGGTGGCGCCGGCGGTGCGGGTGGCATCGGTGGTGCCGGCGGTACCACCGCGGGCAACGGTGGCGCCGGTGGTGCGGGCGGCGTCGGCGGCACTGGTGGTGCCGGTGGACACGGGCTCGATGGCCAGGCCGGTGTCGATGCGACGGCAGGCAGCGGCGGTGACGGCACGGTCGGCATCGCCGGCGGCGACAGCGGCAACGGTGGTGCCGGTGGTGTCGGCGGTCAGGGCGGTGCTGGCGGCACCGCGACCGCGGGCAACGCTGGCGCTGACGGGGACGGCGGTCAGGGTGGTACCGGCGGCGCGGCCGGTAACGCCGGCAACGGCGGTCGCGGCGGTGACGGTGCGGGTGGCGGCAACAACGCCACGGCCGGATCCGGTGCACAAGGCGGTACCGGCGGTAACCGCGGCACGGCTGGCGCCGGTGGTGCCGGTGGCTGGAACGCCGACAACAGTGCCCAGGCGGACCAGGGTGTTGATGGTGCCGAGGGCGGCGGCGGCCACGGTGGTACCGGCGGCCGCGGTGGAGACGGTGAACTGCTCGGTGGAACTGTGCCGCAAGCCGGTGGCAACGGCGGTGCCGGTGGTACCGCCGGTATCGGCGGCGACGGCGGTGTCGGCGGCGATGGCGGCAACGGTGCGTCGGGCATCGACGGAACGACGGTGGTCATCGACGGGACCACGGGTGGTACCGGTGCCGCAGGCGGTAACGGTGGAGCTGGCGGCGCCGCCGGCGTGGGCTCCGGTAACGGTGGTGCCGGTGGCAATGGTGGCACCGGTGGCAACGGTGGCAACGGTGGCGCGGCCGACGACGGTTACCTGTTGGATCTCGCGGGCGGCCACGGTGGTAACGCCGGTGAGGGTGGCGCGGGCGGCACCGGTGGTGCCGGCGGCACCTCGGCCGAGGGCACCGGCGGCCAGGGTGGCGCCGGTGGTACCGGCGGCAACGCGGGAACGGCGGCCGTCGGCGGTCAGGGCAGTGGCGGCGGTGGCGGTGCGAACGCCGGTGCCGGCGGCAACGGCGGTGACGGCGCCCTCGGCGGCGCAGGCGGCCAGGCCGGCGTGGGTGGCGCTGGGGTCGACGCGGGCGCGGACGGGGCCGTGGGCGCTGACGGCATCGCGGCCGACGGTGCAGATGGCGGTCGCGGAGGCGACGGATACGGCCTGATCAGCGGGACGAACACCGGCCAGGGCGGCGGCAACGGCGGTCAGGGCGGTAACGCCGCTGCAGTCGGTAACGGCGGAATGGGTGGCACCGGCGGAGCCGGCGCGACCGTAGACGGCGTCACCGGTAACGACGGGCATGGCACCGACGGAGCAGTCGGTGGCATCGGCGGTGACGGCGGCCAGGGTGGTGCCGGCGGCAGCATTTCGGGCAACGGCGGTGCGGGCGGCTACGGCGGTGTCGGTGGCACCGGTGGTGCCGGCGGCGCGGGCGCGGACGCCACGGTGGCCGACACGGACGGTGGCAACGGTGGCAACGCCGGTGCCGGCGGTGAGGGTGGTAACGGCGGCCAGGGTGGCGCGGCCACCAATGGCGCTGGTGGCGACGGTGGCAACGCAGGCATGGGCGGCAATGGCGGCGTCGCGGGCGCCGGCGGTAAGGGCCTCGGCGGCGGCGGTGCGGCGAACGCGGGCAACGGCGGTAACGGCGGTAGCGGCGCCCTCGGAGCGGCAGCAGGCCAGGTTGGCCTGGGTGGTGCCGGCACCACGAACGGGGCGGATGGCTCCACTCGCCCCGACGGCGTTGCCAGCGATGGCGGTGTCGGCGGCCAGGGCGGCGCCGGCGTGGGTCTGAGCGGCGGAGTCGGCCAGGGCGGCGGTAATGGCGGCGCCGGTGGTAACGCGGCTGCGATCGGCAACGGTGGAGCCGGTGGTGCCGGTGGTGTTGGTGCGACCGTGGACGGGATCACGGGCGGCGACGGCAACGGGACTGCGGGTGCGGTCGGTGGCGTTGGCGGTAACGGCGGCACCGGTGGTATCGGTGGTTCCACGTCGGGCAACGGTGGTGCTGGTGGCAACGCCGGTAAGGGCGGCAACGGTGGTGCCGGCGGCGCGGGCGCGGATGCAACAGTGGCCGACGCCGCGGGCGGTAACGGCGGGAACGCCGGTGCTGGTGGACAGGGCGGTGTCGGCGGCCAGGGCGGTGAGGCGCTGGCCGGTGTCGGCGGCGCCGGCGGTGCTGCGGGCGACGGCGGTAACGCTGGAACGGCCGGTGCTGGTGGTGCGGGCCTAGGCGGCGGCGGCGCTGCCAACGCGGGCGCGGGCGGTGCGGGCGGTGCCGGTGCCGACGGAGCGGCTGCGGGCACCGCGGGAGCCGGCGGTGTGGGCACCGATGGCGACGGCGCCGACGGTAGTAACGGTGTGGCCGGTGTAGGCAGTGACGGTGGCGCTGGTGGCGCCGGTGGTACCGGCGTGGGCCAGGTGACCGGCGGTGTGGACGCCCAGGGTGGCGGTGCCGGCGGAAATGGCGGTAACGCGGCGTCGGTCGGTGCCGGTGGTGCGGGCGGTAACGGCGGTGCCGGTGCTGCCGGTGACGACGGTGTCACCCTCAGCGACGGCAACGGTTCGAACGGGTTGAACGGTGGCGCCGGCGGTTTCGGTGGCCTCGGTGGTGCGGGTGGAACCGACTCCGGTGATGGCGGCGCGGGCGGCCAGGGTGGCATCGGTGGTGCCGGCGGTAACGCCGGCCACGGCGCCAACGGCGTGAATGGCGCCGTGGTAACCGCGGGCAGTGGTGCCTCCGGTGCGGACGGGACCGACGGCGGCAACGGCGGCATCGGTGGTAACGGCGGCATCGGTGGAAACGGCGGTGCTGGGGGCGCGGCCAACAACGGCGCTAGCGGTGCCGACGGTTCCGGTGGCGCCGGTGGGAATGCCGGTAATGCCGGTAATGCCGGTAACGGTGGTCGCGGTGCCGACGGCGCCGGTGGAGGCACGGGCGCCGTGGCGGGCTCGGGAGGTCAAGGCGGTGACGGAGGTGTCCGTGGCACCGCCGGCACGGCCGGCGCGGGCGGCTGGAACGCCGACAACAGCGCCCAGGCGGCCAACGGCAACGCGGGTACCGCGGCTATCGGTGGCAACGGCGGGGCAGGCGGCAAGGGCGGTACCGGCGTGCTGCTCGCCGATGGCACCGCTCAGCTTGGTGGCGCGGGCGGTGACGGTGGCAATGCCGGACCCGTGGGTAACGGTGGTGCCGGCGGCAACGGTGGCGCCGGCGCCGTGGGCGCGACCGGCTCGACGGCTCTGGCCAACGGCGGAACTGGTGGCAACGGTGCGGCCGGTGGTAACGCCGGCAACGGCGGTAAGGGCGGCTCGATCTCCGGCAACGGCGGTCAGGGTGGTGTCGGTGGTGCCGGCGGCAACGGCGGTGCCGGTGGCGCGGGCGTGCAAGGCGTCGCTGGCGCCGACGCCGCCGCGGGCAGCGGCGGTAACGGCGGCGACGGCACCGACGGCGGTAACGGTGGCCAGGGCGGTAACGGTGGCCAGGGCGGTAACGGCGGTAAGGGCGGTGACGCCAGCAACGGAACGGCCGGCCTTAACGGCAGCGGTGGTATCGGCGGTAACGGCGGCGCCTCCGGTCAGGCTGGTGACGGTGGCCGCGGTGGTAACGGTGCCGGCGGTGGCATTGAAGAAACCGCAGGACACGGTGGTAACGGCGGTGCCGGCGGGGACCGCGGTACGGCTGGTTCCGCCGGTCAGGGCGGCCTGAACGGGGACGGTGTCACCTACCGGTCCGACGGTGCGGCCGGCGTGGTTGCCGGCGGCGGCAACGGCGGCGCCGGTGGTGCCGGTGGTAACGGCGCGATGCTTGCTGACGGTACGACCGGTCAGGCCGGTGGTTACGGCGGCAACGGTGGCGCGGCCGGCGCGATCGGTACCGGTGGCGTGGGTGGCGCCGGTGGCCACGGTGGTAACGGCCTGGCCGGCGGCACCGACATCGACGGCAACGGGACTCTCGGCGGTGACGGCGGCACCGGTGGCCATGGCGGTAACGGTGGCGCCGGAGGTACCACGTCGGGCGCCGCAGGTGCTGGCGGTACGGGCGGTACGGGCGGTAGCGGCGGCAATGGTGGCGACGGTGTCATCGGCTTGGCCGGCGACACTGGCGGAAACGGTGGCCAGGGCGGTAACGCGGCCTCCGGCGGTGCCGGTGGCCAGGGTGGCACGGCCAGCAATGGCGCCGGCGGCGTCGGTGGAGCGGGTGGTAACGCCGGCAACGCCGGTAACGGCGGTGCGGGCGGCCATGGAGGCGACGGCGGTATCGACGCCGCTGCCGGAAACGGTGGCGTCGGCGGTGACGGCGGTAACCGTGGCCTCGGTGGCGCCGGTGGTGCTGGCGGCACCGGCCAGGGTGGCGCTCAGGCGGGCGACGGCCAGGACGGCACCAACGGCTCCGGCGGTGACGGTGGCGCTGGCGGTAACGGTGGTGCCGGCCAGACCCTGAGCGACGGCTCGGCGCAGGACGGTGGTTCCGGCGGTAAGGGCGGCAACGCCGGCGCGATCGGCACCGGTGGTGCCGGCGGCAACGGTGGCGAAGGTTCTGCCGGTCTGAACGGTGACACCGACATCAACGGTGACGGTACGGCCGGTACGGCAGGTGGTCACGGCGGTAGCGGCGGCCAGGGCGGCAACGGCGGCCTCACGGCAGGTAACGGTGGCGCCGGTGGCTCCGGTGGCACCGGTGGAGCCGGTGGCCACGGTGGCGCCGGCGACAACGGTGCGACCGGAACCAACGCAGCGGCCGGCAGCGGCGACAACGGTGGTAACGGTGGCGACGCCACCAGCACCAACGGTGACGGTGGCGCCGGCGGTAACGGTGGTAGCGGTGGAATCGGTGGTGACGCCACCAACGGCAACCTCGGCGCTGCCGGAGCCGGCGGCAAGGGCGGCGCCGGAGGTAACACCGGCGATGGCGCCAACGGTGGTAACGGTGGCGCTGGTGCAGGCGGTGGCAGCGATACGCTCGCTGGCTCCGGTGGTAACGGTGGCCAGGGCGGCACCGCCGGCACGGCGGGTCAAGGTGGTACCGGCGGAATCGGAGGCAACGGCACGGCCGCTGCCGACGGTCAGGACGGCCTGGTGCTCGGTGGCGACGGCGGCGACGGTGGCCACGGCGGTAACGCCGCGCTCGGCCAGACCGGCGGTAACGGCGGTTCCGGCGGTGCGGCCGGGACGATCGGACACGGCGGCGTCGGCGGTGACGGCGGCGCGGGATCCAGCGGTGTGGCCGGAGGCACCAGCGGCATCAACGGCACCGACGGTACGGCCGGTACGGCCGGCGGCAATGGTGGTGTCGGTGGTGCCGGTGGCTCCATCTCCGGTGACGGCGGCGCCGGCGGCCACGGTGGTATCGGTGGTGACGGTGGGGTCGGCGGCAACGCCGCCAACGGCACCGCGGGAACCAACGCCACGGCCGGAAGCGGCGGCAACGGTGGTGTCGGTGGCGACGCCACCGGCGCGGCCGGGGCTGGCGGCGCCGGCGGTGCCGGCGGCCTAGGCGGTGCCGGCGGTACGGCGACCGATGGCAACAACGGTGCGGACGGCTCAGGCGGACACGGCGGTAACGGCGGCAAGGGCGGCAACGCCGGTGTCGGCGGCCGCGGTGGAGACGGCGCGGGTGGCGGAACGAACGCCGCAGCCGGTAACGGCGGTAAGGGCGGCAACAGCAGCAGCACCTTCGGAGCCGGCGGCGCGGCCGGTGCCGGCGGTCTCGGTGGCGACGGGGTGACCCAAGCCGACAGTGGTGCTGCGGGTGACCACGGCGCGGTCGCCGCTGGTGGCGCCGGCGGTAACGGCGGCAATGGCACGACGCTGGGCAGCGGCTTGGCGCAGGCCGGTGGCAACGGCGGTACCGGCGGTAGCTCCACCGGCGAGTACGGCAACGGTGGTGCCGGCGGCGCCGGCGGCACCGGCGCGGCTGGAACCTCCGGTACCAACGTCGCCAACGGCGCCGGCGCCGCCGGCGGTAACGGCGGTAACGGTGGTGCGGCCGGCCAGCACGGTACCGGTGGCGCCGGTGGTAACGCCGGTAAAGGTGGGAACGCCGGCAACAACACCTCGGTCGCGGGGAACGGTGGCACGGGTTCCATGCCGAAGGACCCGAACGGCAACTCGATGGCCGGCGGGCAGGGCGGCGACGGCGCCAAGGGCGCCACTGGGTTTGCCGGCGGAGCGGGTGGTACCGGCGGTGTCGGTGGTGCCGGCGGCACCATTACCGGTGACGGCGGTCAGGGCGGTCTCGGTGGCAGCGGCGGGATCGGCGGCGGCGGCGGTACCGGTGGTAACGGCGGCACCGGTGGTGCCGGCGGTGCCGGCGGACTGGGTCTGCCCGGACGTACCGGTGGTACCGGTGGTACCGGCGGTCAGGGCGGCGACGGCGGCATCGGTGGCGCAGCCGGTCAGGGTGGCGCCGGTGGTGTTGCGCTGGGCGAAGGTCAGGCCGGTGCGCACGGCGACGGCGGTCAGGGCGGTCAGGGCGGTGTCGGCGGCAAGGCTGGTACCGGCGGTCAGGGCGGCGCCGGTGGGGCCGGGTACAACGGCATCGTCGGTCAGGGCACCGGCGGTGGCGGTACCGGAGGCAGTGGCGGTACCGGTGGCCAGGGTGGCACCGGCGGTCAGGGCGGCGCCAACGCCGACGGCACCCAGGCTGATGGCGGTGCCGGTGGCATGGGCGGTAAGGGCGGTAACGGCGTCAATGGTGCCTCCAAGCCCAGCAAGTCCAACTGGGCGGGCAGCGGCGGTAACGGTGGCCAAGGTGGTGCGGGCGGCACCAACGGCGACGGTGACACTGGTTCCGCAGGTAGCGCCGGCGTCACCGGCGGCAAGGCCAACGGTGGCACCATCGGTCAGGGCGGTGCCGGTGGTGCTGGCGGCACGGGCGCACCGTAGCCAGACGCCTGCCCAGGGCGTAAACGGACGAATCCCCGGTCCGACACTTCGGTGTCGGATCCGGGGATTCGTCCGTTGCGGGCCAAGCGAACTCACGCCAACGATAAAGGCGGCGACAGCTGCTCTGCCACCGCCCCTCTGTGCCGCTCCGCCTACGCTTTGCGATAGCTCGGCATGTCTTCCGGTGTCCGCAGCCAGGCGAACAGGGCAATGTTTTGATCCCACTTGGCCATGTAGTGCTCGCCAAGGAAGACCCCGCCGCGGCGCTCCCAGAACCGGCGACCGTACGAGCCCTCACCGGCATTGGTGTCTCCGATGATCCGTCGGCATTCCGGTTCGGCCGCGAAAATGCTGGACACCAAGGGGCCAAAGATGTTCTTGCCGTGGCCCTTTTCGACCGCGGCGGCGTCGGCCATGGCTCCGTGCAAGCCCACATCGTAGGGAAGGGCGTCATACACCGTTGCAAGGTCGTCTTTTGCCACCCGGAACAGCTCCATATATCCGAGGGGCTCGCCGTGGAGGAGCCAGATGTACGGGCGTGAGTAGGCACCGTCGAACTGGGTTTGCAGGTGACGGCGCCATTCGTCGGGTGGATAGGCGTAGCCCCAGGTTTCGGCCAGATGCGGCCGGTTCATCCATTCCGAGATCATCTCGGGGTCGCCGTGCTGGTCTGCGAAACGGACACTGTACGGATCGGCGAGGATCGGTAGCGGCGGCGCCGGAACACTCAGGAGGTAGTCGCTCAGGCCGACCCGTTCCCGCGGCATACTCATAGCGCACCCGAATCCGTTGGGGCGGGCCCGGTTCCGGTAACCATGAAAATTCCTCCTCGAAATCCGTTGACGGCAGCGCCGTCGTAATCCTTCTCGAGAATGATGCTACGTTGAGCCGCGAGCGTCAGCGTCGAAATGCCGTTCGCTGCCGTGAAAGTCAGGCGGATAGACACCCCATGTCCCCGCCACTCAGACGGTCAGCACAACCTTTCCCGTCACCTCGCCTGATGACAGCAGCCGGTGTGCTTCGGCGGCCTGCGCGACGGGCAGCCGCGCACCGATCACCGGCTTGATCCGGCCGTCGCCGAGCATGGGCCAAAGGTCGGTGGTCACCGCGGCAACCACCGTGCCTTTGCTGTGCGGCCCCTCCACCGGCCGTCCGCGCAAGGCGGTACCGATCACCCGGGCGCGTTTGGAGATCAGCTTGCCCAGGTTCAGCTCGCCCTTGACCCCGCCCTGCATCCCGATGATCACCAGTCGCCCGTCGTTGGCCAGCGCATCGACATTGCGGTCCAGGTAGGCCGCCCCCATGATGTCCAGGATCACGTCGGCACCGCCGGCCTCGCGCACCCGCGCCACGAAGTCCTCGTCGTGATAGTTGACGGTGATCTCGGCGCCCAGTTCACGACAGAACGCCAACTTGGCCTCTGATCCGGCGGTGACGGCCACCCACGCCCCGAGCTGACGTGCCACCTGAATGGCGTGGCTGCCCACGCCGCTGGCTCCACCGTGCACCAGCAACAACTGGCCCTCGGACAACCCAGCCGTCAAGACCAGATTCGACCAGACGGTGCAGGCCACCTCCGGCAGTCCGGCAGCATCCAGCAGGTCTACCCCGTCCGGGACAGGCAGCACCTGGGGCGCAGGAACCGCGACGTACTCGGCGTAGCCGCCCCCGGACAACAAAGCGCAAACCTGTTGGCCGATTGTCCAATCCGACACTTCGTCGCCCACTGCGGCGACGACGCCGGAGACCTCCAGGCCGAGGGTATCGCTGGCCCCGGGTGGGGGCGGATACAAGCCCGCCGCCTGCAGCAGATCGGCCCGGTTCACCCCGGCCGCGGCGACGCGGATGAGCACCTCGCCCCGGGCCGGTGCGACGTCGGCGACCTCTCGCCAGGCCAGGACTTCGGGGGATTCGGCGACGATGGCACGCATGGCCGCCACGCTACTACCGACCCCGGCGCGGGCTGTCATCCAATTCTGGTCAGACTTGACTAGGGCAGGTAGCCTGGTGTGATGGCCTCCGAAACCGTCAACGTCTATGACGCCAAGACGCGCCTTTCGCGGCTGTTGGCCCAGGTGGAGGAGGGCGCAGAGATCGTGATCAGCAGGCACGGTAGGCCCGTGGCGCGGCTGGTGCCCTACCGGCCGGATCGGGCGGAGCGTCGGCCCGGTCTGTGGAAGGACCGGGTCAGCATCACGGCGGAGTTCGACCGATTCTCCGATTCGGACGATCGCGACTGGTACGGGGCATGAGGGGGCTGCTCGATACCCATGTCCTGCTGTGGTGGCTGGCCGACGATCCCATCCTCTCGCCCGCGCATCGTGCGGTGATCGCTGAACCCGACAACGAACTTTTTGTCTCCTCGATCAGCGTCGCGGAAGTGGCGATCAAGGCGTCGTTGGGCAAGCTGCAGGCGCCTACCGGACTTGACGAGGCGGTGCGTGCGGTGGGGTTTCGTGAGTTGCCGTTCACCGCGGTGCATGCCGAGGCGCTGCGCGAATTGCCCTGGCGCCACCGCGACCCGTTCGACCGCATGCTGGTGGCGCAAGCCATCACCGAGCGCCTTGATCTGCTCACCATCGACATGCGGATGCGCGACTATCCGGTCGGGTGCATATGAGTGGCCACCAGGTACGATTTCCCGCGGTGGCGTGGCAGAGCGGCCTAATGCACTCGCCTTGAAAGCGAGAGACGGCTAACACCGTCCGGGGGTTCAAATCCCTCCGCCACCGCCATTCGGTGGGTGCCGATCCTAGGTCAGGCGCCGGTGACATCGCAGGGTTACCCCTTAGCGCAAGCGCCGGGAAGGCGGCCCGGAGCAAAGCGCTCGCCGTCTGGTGCGGCGGTCCTGCGACTGATGCGTCTGAGCTTCAAGTGCCGGTTAAGGATTCGTATCCGATACGGCATTGCTCCCGATCAACCGGTTGAACAGCTACCGGCCAACCGGGGGCGGCGATCGGATGGGAGGATTCGGCAGCCGGGGTCAATACCGGCATCGACCTTCAGAAATGTATCCAATGTCTGAGGATGTTCTAGGCGCTGGAGGGGGTGCGTTGCGTGTCAGATATTCGTTGTTTCAACAACACTTCCGTACCGTCGCCGCGATAGGCGCGCCAGCACCACGGTAGCGGCTGAGCGATTCAGCACGGGTGAATACAATTGTCCGGAGTTGCCATGGGGGCGCGAGGCTGGCGTACGCTGTTCCGCGGATCAACGCGCAATCGGAATGATGTTGGCGCACTACGCCAAAGCCGGGCTAACATGACCGCATGCAACGTCCGTCTCGTCGACGTACACCCAGTGATCTTCCCGGATTGGACATCGCCGAACAGAAATCGTGGCAGAACTTTCTGCACGCGGCGCTGCGTTTTCACACCACGATGGATCGCTGGCTGACCGAAGCACACCAACTCTCCGTCATCGACTTGCGGGTGCTCGACATCCTGGACAAGTCCGACGACGGCGCGGCACGGATGGGCGACCTGGCCGACGCGCTGGGTGCGAACCCGCACCACATGACCAAGCGAATCCGTCGACTCGAAGAGCGGGGTTTGGTTCAGCGCGAACAGAATTCCGATGACCGGCGTGGGGTGGTCGCGCGGATCAGCGACGACGGCCGACGAGTGGCGGGGCATGCCAGCCATAACTACGCCCAAGGGGTCAAGACCCACCTCATCGGTCCCCTATCGCGACGTCAGCTCGCCACTCTCGAGGAGAATTGCCGACGGATCAATTCCGGCCTGAAGCAAGCTGACTCGACGCTCTATGTCTCCCGCGCGGTCCAGAGCGGGCCCGCCGCCAACTCGCCGTTGTGACCAGCGCTGCGCGCCTTGCGCACCCGCTGATGAGTTTGCTCGCGCGGGGTTTTGCGGTCGCGGCATAGGGCCGTCAAGCGAGTGACGGTCATGCCTTTGGGTGAAATGAATGGCTAACTCTGTAGCTAGGACATCATTGCCACTAGCTGCATCTACGGCGTTTCTAGCTGTCGCTAGCTAAGTTCAGGATCAGTGGGAACAGGTTCTGACGGTTAACCACGAATTACTTTCCGGTTGAACTAACCAAGATACCCGGGATTATTGCTCCCCGCAGTACTGAAACCGCTGCGATCAGGCCCGATGCGCTTGCGGGCTGTGTTGCGGGCCGCGACCTAGCGTTGTTGATGTATGTAAAATGACGGGAACCTCAGCGATTTCCGTGGCTATTGTCTGAGGTATTTCGGTACCGTCGCCCGCCGTGGAGGAGACAGCTGCTCAGGCGTCGGCGATGCGGTTGCCGGGGCTCGAAGACATCGAGCAGAATTCCTGGCAAGGGTTCGTCGAGTCATCGACGAGTCTATTGACCGCGCTGAACCGAAGCCTGATGAGCCGGCACCGGCTTGACCTGTCCGAGCTCAGGCTGCTGGATCTTCTGGCCAAGTCCGACACCGGTTCTGTCCGAATGAGCGATCTGGCCGCGGCCCTCATGCTGTTGCGCAGCCGGGTGACCTGGCTGACCCGGCGTCTGGAAAGCCGCGGCCTGGTCCGCCGAGTCCCCATTCCCGGTGATGGCCGAGGAGTACAAGCCGAGCTCACCCCCGACGGCCGAATGAGGTTGGGGGAGGCCCGCAAAACCTACGCCGAACAGATCCGTCGGCTCTACGTGAACCAGATGTCGCGCCAGCAGATGCTTGCCCTGGGGGCCAGCTGCCGTCAAATCAGTGCGTCGCTCGAAGCTGCAGACCTTCCTAAAAAGTCGACGTTGGACTGATCCGCCAGCCTCTCGCCCAATCCCTTGGCGTGAAGTTCCCGAATCCAGCACCGGCTGCCGCGCGGCGTGGATACCATCGCCGGGCATGGGGCGCCTGCGGCCTGTCCAGTGGCCAGTGTGGGAATTGCCAGCGCTCGACGCCGCTGAAAGCACCTGCGTGCATCAGTTCGTGGACACCTCCGAAAGGCTGCTGGCCGCGTTGAACGACAGCCTGGTCCATGCCCACGGATTGACCCTTTTTGAAGTTCTGGTACTGGACCGGTTGGCCAGCACGGCCGCCGGCTCGGCCCGAATGAGGGACCTGGCACGAGCTTTCGCGCTGGCGCCCAGTCGGGTTACGTCACTAATCGACCGCCTGGAGGCGCAAGGTCTGGTCGATAGGCGTCCGCACCCGGATGATCGCCGAGCGGTACTTGCCCACATCACCGCCGAGGGCCGGACGCGGTTCGCATCTGCGGTCGTGACCTACGCACGCGGAATTCGTGCGTACTACCTCGCTCAGCTGTCGCGACAGCAGGCGATCGCCCTCGGCGATGTCTGCCGGCGAACCGGCGTTCCCTGACTGACATTCCTGGGCCGGCATCGCGCGATGGAGTGCCCGAGACTGCGAGAAAATTCTCAGGATTATGGTCCTTTGAACTGGGAGTCAAGGCGTTTGTGTCTGACCGCTCACCCAGCGTAGATGCCCGGCTACCTGCGGAGACACATCTTGATCGCATGTTAGCTAAAGTCAGACTGATAGGCGTCCGTGCTGTCACGAAATGACTTGACACGTGTTTCTGCGACGCGGTTTGGGGCCTTATCGCTGCACTGTCTCCGTCCAGGTCAAAGACTATTACGCGTCGGCTAGGTGCGGAAATAGTGCGGATGAACGTGTTTCAGTTCCTACCCGCCAGTAATTTCCAGTTGAATCATTTAGCGGGCGATAGGAGTTTGCCAGTGCCAGATGTGAACGTCTGTACCTGGGGATTTGTCGAACGGCCGGATTGCGGGGGCTGCATTAAACCGGACCCTTTCCGGAGAGGCCCTTCCTGACTGCTGATTTTCAGGTCTCCCTCAGTTACGTTCCGTGTGCTGAGTCACATGACCTGAAGGAGCTCCCTTGCACGCCATTCTTCGCCCCTACGCAACGGCCGGCGTCGTCATCGCCGGGACCGGCCTGATCGCGGCCACGCCAGTGGTGGCGCCGGCGTCCGCGGTCCCTCCGGTTGTTGACGTCGCGCTGACGGGACTGTCCAACTTCGTTGACACCTGGCAGGACGTCATCAACACCACGAATGCCAACATTTCGACGCTGGTGAACAACTACATGATCGCCCCCGGGGTGGCCTGGCAGCAGGTGTACGCCAATGTCATGGGCTACATGCAGCAGTTCCTCGACGACCCGAGCAGCAGCACTTTGGCTGACATCAACACCCAGCTTCAGGAGCACTGGGTGGCGGTGCGCGACGGCTACTCGCTGCCGTTGGACACTTCGGACGCGACCAAGACCATGGTGCTACACCACACCATCGACGGCGGGCCCACTACCGGCCATAGCGTGCTGATCAGTCAGGTTCCGAGCTTCTTGCCGCCCGGCACGGACGTCGACATGGTGAACTCGGTGCTCAACTTCATGACCTCACCGCTGTCGGGCATCATCATGGGCCTGCTGGCCCCGGGCATCAGCCCCTGGGTCGCCCTGCTGAACAGCGTCACCGACGGGGACAGCCTGCAGGAGATTATCGCCAACACCTGGGGCGGCTTCCTCAACGGCGCCACCCTCAACCTCGACTCGCTGCTGCCGACGATCAACGACGCCGGATTCCTTCCGGATGGCATGAGCCTCGATCACTTGGAGTTCGCCTTCGGCGGCCTGCTCAGCACCGGGGCGGTGTCGCTCACCACGTATCAGGTGATGGGCGCCGGCGGTGCAGTGGAGGCCTCGGTTCCGGTGGTCGGCGGTTCCCTCTTCAACTCTCTCGGTCTGGAGATGGTCGGCGTCCCGGTCCTGAATTCGATCAATGTCGAGGGCCACGGGATCGGCCCGATCGCCGCCTTGGAGGCATGGGGACAGACCGTCGGGGCGTTGCTGGGCTCGGGTTGGGACGCTAAGAGCGGCGCCGTCGTCGTGACGCCGCCGGCGGCCGGAGTCGAGTGGCCCACCATCCCGGACGACTTCATCGATGACGGCGGCTCCAGCGCCGAAGCCACCAACATATTCGGCGTGCTGGACGGCTTGCTTGACAACATCTTCGGCTAATCCGATAACCCCAAACTTCAACTACCCCAGAGCTTTATATCTGACGAAAGGTGTTCCTCAATGAGTCGTCGACACAGCAGCAATCGGCGTCGTGGTCAGCAGGAGGCTGGCCAGGCGCGCCGCAAGCGGGTGATCGGTGCCGGTGGTGCTGCCGCCGCATTCTTGTCGTTCGGCATGGCGCCGCTGGTCGCCTCCCCGGCTGCCCAGGCTGACGGGCTGGACTTCTCGTGGGACTGGTTCGACCCAGCGGCGTCGGTGGCCGATGCGCCGCTGTCCGCTGCCGGTGGCTTCTTCGACATGAGCACCATCATCGAGCAGTGGATCTATGACCCCATCCACTTCGGTGTAGAGGCCTGGATCAACAGCGACTTCGGTGAACTGGTCAACGGTTGGATCAACGAATCTTCTGGCCTGTTTCTGATCGGCGACGGCGCTGCCGGTACCGCCGAGAACCCCGATGGCGGTGACGGCGGTCTGTGGCTCGGCGACGGCGGCGCAGGCTGGAACAGTGATGACGCGACGCTGGTCGGCGGCAACGGCGGTGCGGCCGGATGGTTCGGTGACGGCGGCGACGGTGGTGCCGGCTTCGAAACCGGTGCCGGTGGTAACGGTGGTGCCGGCGGGTCCTTCATGGGCCTCGGAGGTGACGGCGGGGCCGGCGGTATGGGTGCCGGTGCCGGTGGTAACGGTGGTGCTGGCGGCAACGGCGGTGACGCGGTCGGCTGGTTCTTCGGCAATGGCGGCGCTGGTGGTGCCGGGGGTAATGGCACCACGGGTGCCAATGGCAGCTACGCCAATGCCGGTACCGGCATTGGCGGTACCGGCGGCAACGGTGGTGCCGGCGGTACGGGTGGCCGCAGCGGTTACCTCTTCGGCAACGGCGGTAACGGTGGTGCCGGTGGCGCTGCTGGAAACGCCGGCACCTCTGCCAACGGCGTCGACGACGGCGTTGCAGCTCACCTCAACGGGGCCACTGGTGGCGCCGGTGGCAACGGTGGTGCCGGTGGTGCCGCCGGCGTGAAATTCGACGGCTCGTACGGCAGTGCCGGCCAGGTCGGCACCGCGGCTCAGGGTGGTGCCGGAACCGACGGCGGTGACGCCTACAAGGACTCCAATGGTGACTACCTCGGAAACGGCGGCGCCGGCGGCAAGGGCGGTACCGGCGGTGCCGGGCCCCTCGGCGGCAACGGCGGGGTCGCCGGCAACGGCGGTGACGGCCTGACCGGTGGCACCGGTGGTACCGGCGGGGCAGGCGGAGCCGGAGCCGGCATTGGCGGCGTCGGTGGCAACGGCAGCGACGGTGGCACCGGTGGGTTCGGCGCGCTGCACGGCGGTAACGGCGGCAATGGCGGCGCCGGCGGTGGCAACACCCTCGAGGACGGCCATGGCGGCAATGGCGGTAACGGCGGCGCCGCCGGTGACGCGGCTACCGATGACAACACTGTGCAAACCGTCGGCGGTAACGGCGGTACCGGGGGGAACGGTGGTCAGGGCGGTGTCGTCTCGATCCTGGGCGCCGTCAACGGCTGGGGAGGTCAGGGCGGTGACGGCGGCGCGGCCGGTACCGGCACCTACATCGGCGGTAACGGCGGTAACGGCGGTAACGGCGGCAACGGCACACTTGGTGGTGGTGGTGACGCCGGCCATGGAGGCGACGGCGCGGCCAGCACCGGGTGGAAGTCCGGCGATGGAACCATCTTCAGCAAGGGCGGCAATGGCGGTAACGGCGGCACCGGTGGCACCGCCTCAGCCAACGCCTTCGCCGGTGATGGCGGTGACGGCGGCGTGGGCGCAGCCGGAGTGACCGGTGCCGGCGTGATCAGTACCGGTGGTAACGGTGGTAACGGTGGTAACGGTGGCGCCGCCTCGGCCGGTTTGTCGGCCGGCGGTGGTACCGGCGGTACCGGCGGGGCCGGCGGGGACGGCGGTGACGGCACCGCGTCCGGTGGTAACGGTGGCAACGCCGGGAACGGCGGTGCCGCGCAGCTCCAGGGCGGTACCGGTGGTGACGGTGGTGCCGGTGGCGATAGCGCGGGCGCCACCAACCCGAACAACCCCTTCGGCGCCAGTCACGCCGGTAACGGCGGTAACGCCGGAAACGGGGGCAATGCCCCGGCCGGTAACTTCGCGCCTGGCCCCGGCGGCAACGGCGGTACCGGCGGCAACGGCGGCACCGGGGCCGGGGCGGTCAATGGTGGCAACGGTGGCACTGGCGGCTACGGCGGCGGCGGCGCCACCGGCGGCAATGCCGGCGACGGCGGCGACGGCGGTGCGGCGACGGGCACCGGCAACGGCGGAAACGGCGGCAACGCCGGCCTCTGGGGAGGCACCGCGACTGCCGGGACCAAGGGAGTTCCGCACCCGCGCGCCGATGGCGGCGATGGCTACGATGCCGGCAATGGCGGCGCCGGCGGCAACGGCGGTGACGGCGGCAGCGCGGTCTCCGGTAACGGTGGCGCCGGCGGCAACGGCAGCGTCGGCGGCAATGGCGGCGCCGGCGGCGTCGGCGGTAAGGGCGGTGTCGACGCCAACGGCAACGGCTTTAACGGCGGCGACGGCGGCAAGGGTGGCGCCGGCGGCACTGGCGGAGTCGGCGGCAAGGGCGGTGCCAGCACCAGTGGTTCCAACGGAACCGCCGGCACTGATGCCCTCGACGGCAACGGCGGCGCCGGCGGTACCGGTGGCGCGGGCGGCAGCGGAGTCAACGGCGGCTCGGCCGGTAACGGCGGCAACGGTGGTACCGGTGGCACCTCCGGGTCCGGTACCGGCGGTGTCGGCGGTAGCGGTGGCACTGGCGGGGCCGGCGCCGCGGGCGTTGTCGGAGACAGTCCGGCCAAGGGCGCCGGCGGCGACGGAACCGACGGCACTGCCGGCGGCAACGGCGGCAAGGGCGGCACCGGCGGTACCTCTTCGACCGGCGACGGCGGTAAGGGCGGCGCCGGTGGTGCCGGCGGTATTGGCGGCACCGGTGGCAACGGCGGCAAGGGCGGCGTCGACTCCGCTGGCAACGGCCTGGCCGGCGGTGACGGCGGCAACGGTGGCAAGAGTGGTAACGGTGGCGCCGGCGGGACTGGCGGCACCAGCACCAGCGGCACGGACGGCACCGGCGGCAACGGCGGCGCCGGTCCGAACGGTGGCAAGGGCGGCAACGGCGGCAACGGCGGCACGCCGACCGGCGGCGGCACCGGTGGTGCGGGCGGCGAGGCCGGCACCGGCGGTGGAGGCGGCACTGGCGGTAGCGGTGGCCCGGGTGGCAACCCCGGCACCGACGGCAGCGCCGGCGCCAACGGCACCCCCGGCACCCCCGGCTGACGCCAACAGATCGCGTATCGCGGCCGTCGGGTCCCTCACCGGACTCGGCGGCCGCGGTCGCGTTTGCGGCCTAACCGTTCACTCTGCGCTCATGGCGCGCCCTACTCGAACTTCTCCGCCCTGGACGCAGAGTCAAACGGGGCTTACTGGGCCCGCGGGATCTCCGCGGCGATGGTGTTCATCAGCGCGGTGTAGCGCTTGGCCTCCGGGTCCTGGCCCGGTTTTCCGCTGGAGATCAGTCCGGCGGACAGCCCTCGCTCGGGGTCGGTCCAAATAGCGCAGTTGACCAGGCCCAAATGCCCGAACGCGGCGGGCGCGCCGCGGCCGAACGGCCCGAACCGCTTGGACCCCAACATGAAACCGGTGCCCCAGCGCAGCGGCGCCAGCCCGGTGGCGACATCGGGTCGCAACCGGCGGCATTGGCGCACAGCCCCGCGCAGGGTCTCCGGCGACAGCACCCGCACGCCCTCGAGTTCTCCTCCGCGACGCCAGATCTCGGCGAACCGCGACAGCTCGAACGCGGTGGAGATGGTGTTCGACGATGGCACCACCGTGGTCAGAAAGAACGGGCTGTTGGTGACCGGGATGATCTCGTGGACCGACCCGCCGATGGCCTTGCGGAACACCGCGACCGCCGCGCCGGTCGGCTGCTTGCCAGTGGCATGACTGGGTGCCACCAGCGGAATGTATTGCGGCGCAACGCCATAATTCGTCCACCGGAAACCTAACGGGTCCAGGATCTCGGTGGCCAGCACGTCGCGGATGTCTTTGCCGGTGGCCGCTCGCACGATCTCCCGAGTCAGCGGGCCCCAGGTCAGGGCGTGGTACATGTGCATCAGCCCGGGCGGGTAAACCAGCCGCAGGTTGGCCAGCTGCGCCTGGGCGTACTCGGGGTCGTCGGCGCGGTTGAGGTCGGGCTTGGGTCCGGTGGCGAACGGCACCCCGGCGCTGTGCGTCATCACGTGCCGAATGGTGGTGCGCTGCTTGCCGTGTCGGCCATAGTCGGGCAGATAGTCGCTGACCCGGTCATCCAGGGAGAAGGCGCCGCGCTCGGCCAGCATGTGCATCACCGTGCTGGTGATGGCCTTGGCAGTCGAGTACACACAGAACGGGGTGTCCACGCTCACCGGGATCGGCTCAGCGTCCTCGGGATCTTCGGGGCCGTTGCCCCAGCCGTGCCCGATCGCCCGATTGAGTACCACGCGGCCGTTGTGGCGCAGGCACAACTGGATGGCAGGGTGCAGGCCGGCGGAATACCAGTGCCGGGCGGCCTGCCAGATCCGGTCCACGGCCGCCGGGTCGATACCGGAGTGGTCCTCGTCGCCGATCACGGTCACGGCGTCGAGGTCGGTGGGGACACGGATGGTGCCGTCGGGTGTCATGCTCGCCAGGTTACGTGTGCGGCCTTGCGAACCTCAGCGTCGCGGCCCCCGGCCGAAATAGAGTTCCTGGGTCGCCACGCAGACCAACTGCCCCGCCCGGTTGTACATCGTCGAGGTCGTCAGGCCGCGCCCGGCGATGCCGCTGGGCGTGAACTGGTCCGACAGCACCCAGTCGGAGAGGTCGACGGGCCGCTGGAACCACAGCGCATGGTCGATCAGCGCGTTGAAGGTGCTGGCCTGGTTGGTACGCCGCATGGCCAGTGCGGCCTCCACCATGGTGGTGCCGGACAGGTAGGTCAGCAGCGCACTGTGCATCGCGGGATCAGCGGGCACTGCCTCGGCGGGTTTCCACCACAACCGCAACCGCGGCGACGGCTCGTCGCGCTCCATGGCGATCCGTGGCGGCGCGTCCACGTATCGCAGGTCGAAGGGGTGCGGCTGGACCCAGTAGCCACCCAGTTCGTCGGCGTAGGCGGCCAGTTGTTCCTGCGAGGACGGCAGCGAATCCGGGTCGGGGACATCCGGTATCGGCTGCTGGTATTCCGGTGCGTCGACGGCAGTGGTGAACGACGACAGCACTTCGAGCAGGATCTGGCCATCCTGACGGGCGGTGACCTGGCGCGTCGACAGCGTGCCACCGTCGCGGGCCACCTCCACGTGCAGGTCGACCGGACGGCGGGCATCTCCGGCCCGCAGGTAGTAGACGTGCACGCTGTGCGGCACCCGCCCCGGCGCGGTGCGGCTGGCGGCGACCAGCGCCTGGCCGGCGATATGTCCGCCCACGATGTGGTGGATCCGGTTGTCCAGCTGGGTGGCCACGAAATGCTCGTCATCGACGCGGTCGACGTCGAGGGTGGCGACGATGTCAGCCAGGGCCGGCTGCCGGTGCGGCACATCGGCGCTCACGCGTGCGCCCCCATCTCCATCAGATAGACCCCGGCGCCGATCAACACCACGCCACCGGCCATCACCGGGGTAAACGGGTCGTCGAACAAGAACCGAGCCAACACCGCAGTCAATGCCACTCCGACACCCGACCAGACGCCGTAGGCCACCCCGACCGGAATACCGCGCTTGAGCACCATCGCCAGCAACACGAAGGACACCACATAGCCGACGGCCACCGGGATCGCCCACTGCCAGCGGGAGAAGCCGTCGGAGGCGCGCATCGACAGCGTGCCGGCGACCTCGAAGCCGATCGCTCCTAACAGCAGCAGCCAGGCCATCACTCGCCGGTGAACTCGGGCTTGCGTTTGCCCATGATGGCGCCGATACCCTCCATCAGGTCTTTGGACGCCAAGAAGGCCGAGTTCCACGCCGCCACGTAGCGCAGGCTGGCCGCCACCCGGTCAGTGCGCTGCTCGTCCAGCACGTCTTTGACCCCGGCCACGGTCAGCGGCGGGTTGGCGGCGATCTCGGTCGCAGTGGCGTGTGCGGCGGCCAGGCAGGCCTCCGCGTCGGCATAGACGTCGTTGACCAGTCCGATCTTCTCCGCGCGGGCCGCGTCGATGTCCTTGCCGGTCAGCGCGAGTTCACGCAGGTGCCCGTCGGACAGGATCAGCGGAAGCCGGGCCAGGCTGCCCACATCGGCGACGATCGCCAGCTTGACCTCGCGGACGCTGAACTTGGCGTCGGCCGCGGCGTAGCGAATGTCGACCGCCGAGATCAGGTCGACGCCGCCGCCGATGCACCAGCCCTGGATCGCCGCGATGGTCGGGGTGCGGCAGTCAGCCACCGCGGTGATCGCAGCCTGCATGCGCTGCAGCTCGCGGTGGAAGTCCGCCCGCGGCCGGGCCAGCGCGCCCTCGGCCAGCATCGGTGTCATGGTGCCGCCCATCGCGGCCAGATCCAGCCCGTAGCTGAAGTTTTTGCCAGAGCCGGTCAGCACGATCGCCCGCACGTCGCGGTCGGCGTCCAACTCGGCGAAGACCCCCGGGAGCTCCGCCCAGAACGCCGGGCCCATCGCATTGCCCTTGCCCGGCCCGATCAGCGTGACCTGGGCAACGTGGTCTTTGATCTCGACGGTGACGGATTCATAGGTCTCGGCCATACTCCAGACCGTAGCGTGAACCCATGGCCTCCGATCTGCGACCCGGTCCCGACGCACCCCCTGCCGACGAGCTGGCCGGCGCCGAAGCCGCCCTTGGGGTGTTGGCGCAGGTGCTGCATCACATCAGCAGCGACGAACTGACCAATCCGACACCGTGCTCGGAGTTCGACGTCGCACAGCTGACCGAGCATCTGCTGAACTCCATCCGCATCCTGGGCGGCGCGGCCGGTGCCGTGTTTGCCGACAGCGACACCGCCGAGCCGCCGGAACGGCAGGTCATCGCCGCAGCCCGGCCGGCTTTGGACGCCTGGCACGGGCGCGGCCTGCAGGGCACCGTCGCGATCGGCCCCAACGAGCTGCCTGCCACGATGGCGGTGGGCATTCTGGCGCTCGAATTCCTGGTGCACGCGTGGGACTACGCGACGGCGACGGGCCGTACGGTGCAGGTGGCCGAACCGCTGGCCGAGTACGTGTTTGGCCTGGCGCAGGCGATCATCACGCCGGCGGGCCGGGTGCGAGCGGGGTTCGATGACCCGGTCGCCGCCCCCGATTCGGCGTCGAGCCTGCAGAAGCTGATCGCCTTTACCGGACGGTCATAGCCTCGCAACCTGCTGGCCAATCCAGCGTCGTTCAAGGTGCCTAGCGTGAGTAGGACATGGACATTGCCGGATGGTTCTGGGCACTGACGATCGTCGGCCTACTAGGGCTCCTGGCGTTCGACTTCTTCATGCATGTCCGCAAGGCGCACATTCCGACGTTGAAGGAATCCGCGCTCTGGTCCGCCGGCTACATCGGCGTCGCGGTGCTCTTCGGGGTCGGCGTATTCGTCTTCGGTGGCGCTGACCCGGGCTCGGAGTATTTCGCCGGCTACGTCACCGAGAAGGCGCTCTCGGTCGACAACCTGTTCGTGTTCCTGGTCATCATGGCCAGCTTCCGCGTGCCGCGCGCCGACCAGCAGAAGGTTTTGCTGTTCGGAATCGTCATGGCGTTGGCCGCGCGGACCGGTTTCATCTTGCTCGGTGCCGCGCTGATCAACCGTTTCGCCTGGGTTTTCTACTTTTTCGGCCTGCTCCTGCTGCTGGCGGCGGGCAACATGCTCAAGTCGGGCAGCGCAGGGGAGGCGCACCGAACCCCGGATGTCATCGTCGGGCTGGTGAGGAAGGTGGTGCCCACCAGCGAGCGTTATGACGGCGACCGGCTGTTCACCCGCATCGACGGGCGCTGGGCGATCACCCCGATGGTGTTGGTGATGCTGGCGATCGCCGGCACCGATGTGCTCTTCGCGCTCGACTCGATCCCGGCGATCTTCGGCCTGACCCAGAACAGCTATCTCGTGTTCACCGCGACGGCCTTCTCCCTGCTGGGCCTGCGACAGCTCTACTTCTTGATCGACGGCCTGCTCGACCGGCTGGTGTACCTGTCCTACGGACTGGCGGTGATCCTCGGGTTCATCGGCGTGAAGCTGATCATGCACGCGATGCACGAACAGGGCGCCGGCGGCATCGAGATCGGCACCGGACCGTCGCTACTGGTGATCGTCGGCGTGCTCACGGTCACCGTCGTCGCCTCACTGCGGCACCGTCGGGAGGCACCGGACGCAACCCGGAGTAAGACCGAGCCCGAGCTTGTACTGCACCGCTGATCGCAGCGACGACTACACCCGCTCGAGATAGAAGTAGAAGTACCGGCCGTTATCCAGGACCCCCGCCTTGCCGTTCATGATGCCCAGCACGGTGTTGTCGTCGACCCGCTTGAAGTGGTCATGGGTGGGCTGACCGTCGTAGACCATGGTCGCCACCACCTCGCCGCGGAACTCCTCGGCCCACAGGCTCGCCTCGCCCTTACCGAGTTGGGTGTTGGAGAACTTGTTGCCGTCTTCGTCCAGGCATACCAGCGGCTGTACGTCGGTGATCGAGTTGAACGTTTTGCCGAACCAGCGGGCCTTCTCCAACAGGCCGTTCATCTTGTGGCCGGTGACGAACTCCCCGCCGCGCCACTCGCCGATCATCTGCTCGACGGTGGCCGGCGGCAGCGTCGCCCAGAATTCGTCGATCTCGGCGTCGGGGATCTCCCCGGTGCGCTCCTTGAGCGCATTGAATGTCTTGCGGGCCAGCTCGTCATTCATGGCGGTCATCGTCTCAGGCGGCCTTGTTCACGGCCCGCTTGAGGCCGAACAGCAGGCCCTGTGCCAGCACCGCGGCGACTCCGGGCAGGCGGTTGTCGGCGCTGACGGTGTAGCTGATCTCCGTGCCGGATCCGGTCGACCGCAGGGCCACGTTGCCGACGTAGTTGCGGAACGGGATGCCCGAGACGCCCCGGTAGCTCAGCCGCTGATCCGGCTCGAACGCGATGATCTCCTCCACCAGCGGCGCCATGCCCGGCACCGCCTGGATGCGACGCTGGGCGCCGACGCCGTTGGGCTCGGGTGTTCCCGGCCGGATCACGGTGATCTTCAGTCCGGGGGCCCAGCTGGACATGCCCTCGTAGTCGGAGAGCACCGCCCACACCTGAGCCGCAGATGCGGCGACGGTGGCAGTCGCGGTCGCGTGCATTTCAGTTCCTCCTCAGCGGTACGTCTGTGCGAACCGTAACAGCGCGTCGTTCTCCTCCGGCGCGCCGATGGTCACCCGCACCCCGTCTTGCCCGTAGGGGCGAACGACGATGTGGGCCGCCGCGGCAGCGGCCACGAAGTCGGCGGTGCGCTCGGCCAGCGGCAGCCACACAAAGTTGGACTGCGAATCAGGCAGCTCAAACCCGGCTTCCCGCAGTGCAGCGCTGACCCGGGCCCGCTCGGCGACCACCGCGTCGGTGCGCGCCATCAGCTCCTCGGCGGCGTCCAGCGAGGCGATCCCGGCAACCTGCGCCACGCTCGACACTGTGAACGGCACGTAGACCTTGCCCAGTGCGGTGATGATCTCCGGATCGCCGACCGCGTAGCCCAGCCGCAGACCGGCCAGCCCGTAGGCTTTTGAAAACGTCCGCAGCACAACCACATTCCGGTAGCGCCGGGCCAGCCCCAGGCTGTCGGGGAGCAGGTCGTCGCGGATGTACTCCACATAGGCCTCGTCGATGGCGATCAGGATATGCGGCGGCACCGCGGCGACGAACCGCTCCAGCGCGTCGGGGTCGACGACGGTAGACGTCGGGTTGTTCGGGTTGCAGACGAAGATCAGCCGGGTGCGTTCGGTGATGGCGGCCAGCATCGCGTCCAAGTCGTAGGTGTGCTCGCGCAGCGGCACCTGCACCGGAACGGCGCCGGCGGTGCGTACCTGCAGCGGGTAGATCTCGAAGCTGCGCCAGCCGAACACCACCTCGTCGCCGCCTCCGGCACTGATCTGGATGAGCTGCTGGCACAGGCTCACCGAGCCGCAACCGGCCGCCACGTGCTCCCGGCTGAACCCGACATGCTCGGCCAGCCGGGCGCGCAGCGCGGCGTAGCCGTTGTCCGGGTAGCGGTTGGTGGTGGCCAGGGCGGCTTCGACGGCTTTGGTCACGCTGGGCAACGGCGGGAACACTGTCTCGTTGCTGGCGAGTTTGATCGATCCGGGGACCGTCTTGCCCTCGACGTAGGCCGGCAGCTCGGCGATCTCCGGGCGCAGTCTGGCGGTCACGGACCACAGCATATGTGTGTCGTTGGCGGCCTTGTTGCCCGCATGAACCCCGCGGTTCAGCGAGGCTCGACGCAGGAGAGGTGAAGCTGGGACCGCGGCACTAACCCCGCGGTTTCAGAACTGGGGGAGTGATCCGGTACCCTCAACGAGTTCGGGAGGCGTGCCAGAGCGGCCGAATGGGACTCACTGCTAATGAGTTGTCCCCTTTACGGGGGACCGGAGGTTCAAATCCTCTCGCCTCCGCAACGGCCGGGCTTGCTCGACCGACAACTGAAGACAGGCGCCCGTAGCTCAACGGATAGAGCATCTGACTACGGATCAGAAGGTTGGGGGTTCGAATCCCTTCGGGCGCACTTACTACCAGCGGAAACGGCATTAAACAGGCCTGCTGTCCATCGCAAGATCGGCGGAAATCGCTACTTTCCCGATACTTTCGATCGCCACTTTCATGCCGGAGTCGGTGCCACTGTGTCGCAAATGGCACAACCTATTCCGCGATGTCATACCAGCGATGCTGGCTGATCCGGTCGTATGACCGGGGTAGGTCAGCTGTCAAGGGAGGCGCCTCACGGCGCCTCCCCTTTTTTCTGTCACGACGGCCACTTGTAGATTCTATCGCCTCGACCACTGATCGCCTTGACCTGTATCGGTTCCATCCGATCCCACATCGTCGCGTCGCAAATCTTGGTCGTCTTACCGCTGGCGGGGACTGCGTGGCGGGATGCCGCGTAGGCCACCAGGTCCGCGAGCTGGATGAAGTACGAGTGCTGAGAGTTTCGTGGAACGGGGATCCGCTGCCTGGTGGACGGAAGTAACCCTGGACCCGATTCGATTGCCGCGGTGAGCAATCAGTGAATCATCATTGATTGCCGGATGATCTAACGGATTCGCTGTCAGTGCCCTGGTTTAGGGTCCGGCGCATGATGAGCAACCTGCTGACCAACCGGGGCGTCCAGTCCACCGTTCTCACCGCCGTCACCCTGGCCATCATCACCGCCGTGGCGTACCAGCCACTGCTGCTGGCCATCTGGGCTGTCTGGGCCGTTGTCGCGGTGGTGGCGATCGTCGGGGCGGTGCGGTCGTGACGCTGCGGTTTCTGAACCGGGGCCAGGTCGAGGAGCGTCTCGGCTTGGCGCTCGGGTCACTGTCGAAGATCAAGATGCCGGAGCCGGACGTCACCGTCGGCCCGGTCAATCCCGACGGGTCGATCCCGCGGGGCACGGTGCGGGGCTGGACTGCCGACACCATCGACCGGTGGAACGCTGGGCGGCGCGGTTCGCGGCCCGCGGACTGACCCTCCGGTCTCCTCCGGCGGTGTCCCCCGGCGGCCTCCGACCTCGGGGTAGCTGTACTGCGGTACAGGTGCCGTGATCTGGGCGTTCGGGCGCGGGCGTGGCCCCGTTGCGGGCCGGCTGGCCGAGCGCATCCAAGCAAACGTGTAGCAAAGACCTGCCGATCAACCGATCGGCAGCGGCTGATGCAGCAGCGCGCGATCGGACGTGATATTTCCGTGTCGCCTGCGTGCCCCCATCCGCGCCATCCTGGTGCCCCGCGCTGGTGGGCCACGGCCCGGCGCCGAACAGCCCGGGGCCCCAGGGTGGTGCTCGAGATCACGCTGTCCGTGAGCCCGGTGCTGAGGCCGCGATGCGCCGGCCCGCCCAGCTGATCGTGCTGCGACTCTCAGCACGATTCAGCTGCTGATGCTGGTGGCCAACGTCGCCACTATCCGCCACGACGTACCGGCAGGGCCGTCGACGGGCTCGGGGGCGTCCCCCCAAGCCAACTCGAGCGGCGGTGTCTCCGACGTCGGGGTGGCGGCAGTCTCGGGCTCCATGCTCAGGATCATGGACCAGATATCTGACACCGCCAAGCGCGGAGGGGCGGGCCGCCGTGGTGCTATCGAGTCGCCACTTTCCTGATATAAACGGTCAGATACCCGCCTGTATCCGTGTAGCCTGTCACGTACGCGAAACTAGCTAATCGATTGGCGCGCTGTACTTTAACGAACTTTCAGGTACGTGGGATTGCCTCTCGAATAGGCCAGAAGGTTGGGGGTTCGAATCCCTTCGGGCGCACTTTTCATCGGTGACAGATTGCCCCGGCTACGGCCGGGGCTTTTCTGTTTGATGAGCCGGATGTCACCGGGTGTGGCCGAGCCGGACGCCAAATCTCTCTAATTAGGTTAGCCTTACCTTGTGTCGGATATCTTCGTGTTCCACGCGTGATCGGCGAAGACGGCTGCGGATCGCCGCGGGAGGTTATGGGTTGTGGCTGCGCGCATTGGGCTGGGTGATCTCGAACGCACGGTCATGGAGTGCCTGTGGTCGGCATCGGGGGCGTTGACCGTCCGCGAGGTTCACGCGTCGGTGGCCGTGAAGCGAAACCTGGCCTACACCACGATCATGACTGTGCTGCAACGACTTGCGAAGAAGAACCTGGTGGTCCAGCGGCGTGATGATCGCGCCCACCGGTATGTGCCGACGCGGGGCCGTGCCGAGTTGGTCGCCGACCTGATGTCTTATGCGCTCGACCAGGTTGTCGATTCCCGCGGGCGCGAGGCGGCGTTGATGCACTTCGTCGAACGCGTCGGCGCCGACGAAGCCGCAGCGCTCAGACGAGCGTTGGCTGAACTCTGATCTGCTGCCGCCCCACGCCGGACAGGCCCACGTGCGGACCATGCCAGGATGCCATCACCGCTGCGTCAAGGGGTCCGGCGAGAACCAGGCTTGCTTCGCCTGCCAGGACTTGGCCAATCCGTAGGCGAAGATGCCCACCGACAAACAGATGCAGGCCCAGATCGCCGGGCCGGCGTAGCCGCGGGCCCAGATCGAGCAGACCGCAATCAGGCAGGCCCCCACCGCGAAGACCATCGAGACCAGGTACAGCTTGATAGTCGTCCGGGCTCGTGGATCGTTTCGGAGGGCCAGCATCAGCCGCCCGACGTAGCCGCTCAAGTGCAGCACCAAGACACACACCGTCACCTCGTAGGCCGTCAGCCAGAAGTCGCCGGTCAGGCCGGCGAACGTGTCTGGCTCGAAGCCCCGCGCGCTCATCGCGTAAGTCACCACCATCACGACGACCTCCAGTCCCACCGGTATCTGGAGATGCTTACGCATGATCGGTGGCACCTGATCGGGATCGGCGAGGCGGACCAGCATGTGGTAGATGTTCGCCAGCACCGCCACGATCAGGAACAGATTGCCCAGGAGCTGCTGGGCGTTCCACACACCCAAATAGCCATGTAGCCGCGGCCCCAGCTCAGCGCCGGCCCAAGGGGACAGCAACACCAACGCGCAGCCTTCCATCGCGATGGCAAAGGTGGCGGCGGCCTCCCAGCGTGACCACCACGTGTCGCGGCGAACCCACAGGCTGTACAAGACCACACCGAGTGTGATGACGATGAATAGGGAAATCATTGCGCGCCGATCACCTTACCGTCACCGGAGACAAACCAAGCGCTTTTCGCCTTCCAGGATCGCGCGGACCCGTAGGCGAACGTGCCCACCGCCAAGCAGATGCAGAACCAGATCCCGGGGCTGGCGTTGTCACCGTCGACCCACGTCGAACCGACCACGATAAGACATGCCGCAGTGGCGAATGCCATCGAGACTAGATAGAGGTCAATGGTGGGCTTGGCGCGCGGATCATGCCGCAGCGTCAGCATCAGCCGGCTGACGTAGCCGCTGAGGTAGATCACCAGCGCACAGCCGACCAACTGGTACAGCTCCATCCAGGCATCGGTCCTGGGCGCGGCGAACACATCAGGTTGGTAGTCCTGGTCGGAGCGCAGGTAGGCCGGCACCATCACGGCGATGCCCAACCAGATCGGGATCATGAGCTGGCGGCGCATGATGAACCGCACTTGATCGGGGTCGGCCAGACGCACCAACATGTGATAGATGTTCGCCGTGACGGCCACGATCAGGCAGAGGTGGCCGATCAGCTGTTGAACGTTCCACACCCCGAGGCCGTTGTGCAACACCGGGCCGATCTTGGCTCCGGCCCACGGCGACATCAGAAGCAGCGCACAGGCTTCCAACGCCAACGCGAAGGTGGCGGCGGCCTCCCAACGCGTCCACCAGGTGTCGCGGCGAACCCAGAGGCTATAGGCGACGACTGCCAATGTGGTGACAATGATTCCCGACGTCATCGAGTGCCCTCACGACAGGGCTTGCGGTGGATTCTGCTGCGCAACCGGACGATCACTGTTGGTGAACCACGCGGCTTTGGCCTGCCAGGAACGGGCCGAACCGTAGGCGAAGATCGCCACGGAAATGCATGCGCACAGCCAAATCAGCGGGCTGACATCAACTTTGGACCAGGCATTGCTCAACAGTGCCATGATGGCCGCCACCGCGAAGGCCGTAGAGGCCGTGTAGAGCTCGACGGTCCCTTTGGCGCGCGGATCGGATCGCAGCATCGATAGCACCCGCGTCGCGTAGCCGGATAGGTAGATCAGCATCAGGGACAGCAGCACCCAGTATGCGCGCGCCCAGGCGCCGCCGCCCCCGAGTGATGAGAAGCCGTCCGGCCGATAGCCGGCGTCGGCGACGACGAACACTGCCACCATCGCCACCACACCGGCCTGTACGGGCAACTGCACGTGCAGGCGGAACAGCGGGCGGACTTGGTCGAAGTCGGCCAGGCGTGCCAGCACGTGGTAGATGTTGGCCGCGATGGCGACGATGAAGCAGATGTGACCGGCCAGCTGCTGGATGTTCCATATCCGCGTGACATGGTGCAGCCCCGGACCCAGGGCTTCGGCTGCCCATGGCGACATCAGTACGAGTGCGAGGGTCTCCAGTGCGATCGCCACGGTGATACCGATCTCCCACCGCGACCACCACGTATCGCGGCGCACCCACAGGGTGTACAGCGCCACCGCCACGGTGGCACCAATTAACGCCGACGTCATGCGTCGACGGTACTTCCTAGCGGTCCGGTTAGACGGGCGGTTTGTCCAGATCCGCCTTCAGATCACCCAGCCGCAGCGGCCGCGACGAGGACTCCAGGTATTCGGCGACGGCGTCGTGCTCGATCAATCCGAACCGTACCTGCAGGTCAACGGGGTTGAGGCCGAAGTACCTGGCGACTCGGATCAGATTGTCCGCGCTGATCAGTCGGCCCTCATGGGCCGCCTTGTAGTAGGCGGACTTGCGATAGCCGAATGCCTCGTAGACCTCGGTCGCTCCTAGCGGCCTGCCCACGAGGTAGGGCAACACGACGGTTGGGTCTTTGTGACGATCGTCCACAGCAATACACCTTAGCTCGTCTTCGTGGACCGCACAAGTGTTTCAGAAACTCGGCGGCGTGTAATAACTACTAAAACCGACTGGGAGTAAGCAATTCAAGCATTGCACGGGCTGCAATCCTGGTTCCGAGCGGGATAGCGGAAAGGTCGACCACATAGTCCGGCGAGTGCGGTGTGTAGGGGAACAATTGGCCCTTTTCCGCGGACGTCGCGTACGCCTGTGGATCGGCCACCCCGACCAAGAGATATGCCAGCGGTACATCGACGTGCGGCCCTTTGAGCAGGTGGCAATCCTCTGAGCCGGTCAACGCCGGAAGCTGACGCACGACGTTGTCCGGGCCGAGTAGATCGCCCAGCGCGGTTGCCACCCGGTCGGTCAACGCGGTGTCGTTGACCAGGGGGGTGGCGCCACCGGCCAGGGTAATCTCCGGCAGCCGGTCTTCGGGCATGCCGTAGCTGCGCGCGATACCCGTGCAGATCGCCCGAATACGGGTCAGCATCGTGTCGCGCACCGCGGGGTTGAACCAGCGCAGATTGACTTTGAGCAGTGCCCGGTCCGGGATGACGTTGTAGGCACTGCCGGCCTGTACCGAGCCGACCGTCAACACCGCCGTCTCGCTGGGGGCGACGGCCCGGCTGACAATGCTCTGGAACTGCACGACCGCCTGCGCCGCCATGAGCACCGGGTCGCGGGCCAGCTGGGGCATCGACCCATGCCCGCCGACACCGTGGAACACAATGTCGAGCTGATCGGTACCGGCCATCCGTTCTCCGCCGACCGCGGCGACCATGCCGACCGGTACCGGCGCGGTGTGCAGCGCCAGGAAAGCGTCCGGCCGGGGAGCGACGTCATAGAGGCCCGCGTCGACCATGGCTTGGGCGCCGGTGATCAATTCCTCGGCGGGCTGTCCGATCAGCACCGCGGTGCCCGACCAGGAGTCGGTGGTCTCGGCGAGCACCTTGGCCAACCCCAACATCCACGTCACGTGCGCGTCGTGGCCGCACATGTGTCCCAGTGCCGGGTTGCTGCTGGCATAGTCCAGGCCGGTGGCCTCGGGAACTGCCAGCGCGTCCATGTCGGCCCGGTACATCACCACCGGTCCGGGGCCGTTGGCCAGTACCGCCACCACGCCGGTGTGACCGATCCCGGTGGTCACCGTGAAGCCGAGGTTGCCCAGTGCCTGCGCGGCGGTCCGCGCGGTGCGCACTTCGTTGAACCCCAACTCGGGGTTGCGGTGCAGGTCTTTGAAGATGTCGACCAGGCGCCGCGTGTCTGCGGCGATGATGTCATCGATGCGGTCGGTCATTTCGCGCTCGCCATCCAGGTCTGGGCCCGGTCGAAGAGCCAGACGGCGGCCTCGTGCAACTGATCGCCCACTTCCTTCTGTGCCATGCCTGCCGATGCCCGGGCCAGGGTGCCTTCGATCACGATGGCCAGCTTGAAAGCGGCCATCACCGTGTACCACCCGATGTGCGTCAGATCCCGCGAGCTGCCCGCGGCGTAGCGCTGCACCAGGTCATCGGGGGAGGCCAGCCCGTCCATGCCGGTCAGCGTGTGGCTGAACACGCTGGACCCGTCATCCTGGCGCCAGGTGGCCAGCAGCCAGCCCAGATCCAACAGCGGGTCCCCAATGGTCGACATCTCCCAGTCCACGATCGCCGCCACCTCCGGTCCGGTGGGGGAGAACATCACGTTGGCCGCGTGATAGTCGCCGTGCAGAATTCCCGGCTGCCAGGATGTCGGCACATTGCGCTGTAGCCAGTCAGCGACCTCCTCAAGTCCCGGCAAGTCGGGCCCCGGGTAGTTCTCGAACTGCCGGTAGGAGTCCAGTTCGGAAAGCCACCGCGGCACTTGGCGTTCCAGGAAGCCGTCGGGTTTGCCGTAGTCCGCCAGTCCCACCGCGACATGGTCGACGGCGCCGAGCTTCGCCAACGCGTCGGCCATGGAGAGCCCCATGCCGTACCGGACCGTCGGGTCGCCGGCGTGCAGCGCGGGCAGTTCCCCACTCGCGTTGAACCCGTCGACCGGCTCCATCAGGTAGAACACCGCGTCACCGAGCACCGTGGGGTTATCGCAGACCGCGATCAGTCCCGGATGCGGCACGTCGGTGCCGGCCAACGCGGCCAGCAGCTGGGTCTCCCGCAGCATCACCGCGTTGCTGCGCGGTCGCAGATGCCGCGGGCCGCGCCGCAACACGTAGCTGCGACCGGATCGGGTGAACTGCAGCATGACGTTCTGGGTGCCGCCGGACAGCTCGGTGACGTTGTCCAGGGGGCCCTCGCCCAGCTTCTGGGTGGACATCCAGTCCGCGACAGCTTCGAGGTTCACGGGGGAAACGTACCCGGATGGCCGCCGCGGCTTGCCCGGATTCGCCTCAGCTCTTGGGGCGCATCTGCTGCGAAATCGTCTGCACCCGAATCGAGTCCTCGTCGAACAAGAAGGTGTCTACCCCGTCGACGTGGAAACCCGGCGGTTCAGCGAGGCTCGACGGAGGAGAGGTGACGCTGGGACCGCCGCGTGGGCCCGGTGCGTCCAGGGTCCATTCCAGCAGCAGCACATTGCCGCTGTAGGTCTGCGACTTGATCTCGAACGTCGCATCTGCCAATGCGGCGGACAGCTGACTGAACGCCGCCCGGATGCCGGTACTGCCCCGGGCCACGCCGGCGGCGGTGATCAGCTCCGATTCATCGGTGTAGTCGACGAGCAGCTCATCGACGTCGCGGGCGAGCAGCGCCTGGAGATGGTGGTCGAAGATTTCCTGCGGTGAGCGTGCCATGCGATGAACATATCGGCGCGACCGACATACTGGAACGTGATGTCTGCGCCACGGGGATCGGTCGAACGCGTCGTGATGTCGCGCGCCGACGGCAAGCCCATCACGGTGCTGGTGGTCGACGACGAGTCGGTGCTGGCCGAGATGGTGTCGATGGCGCTGCGCTACGAGGGCTGGACCACCGCGACCGCGGGGGATGGCGCCTCGGCGATCGCCGCCGCCAAGGCCGAACGCCCCGACGTGGTAGTGCTCGACGTGATGCTTCCCGACATGAGCGGACTCGACGTCCTGCACAAGCTGCGGGAGATCATCCCGCGGCTGCCGGTGCTGTTCTTGACCGCCAAGGACGGCCTGGAGGACCGCATTGCGGGGTTGACCGCCGGCGGCGATGACTACGTCACCAAGCCGTTCAGTATCGAGGAAGTGGTGTTGAGGCTGCGAGCGCTGTTGCGCCGCACCGGGGTGAGCACCGCCGAGGCCGGCGCCCAGATCGTGGTCGGTGACCTGGTGCTCGACGAGGATTCCCATGAGGTGACCCGGGGCGGTGATCCGATCACGTTGACGTCCACCGAATTCGAGCTGCTGCGTTACCTGATGCACAACGCCAAGCGGGTGCTGTCCAAGGCTCAGATCCTGGACCGGGTGTGGGATTACGACTTCGGCGGCCGGGCCAACATCGTCGAGCTCTACATCTCCTATCTGCGTAAGAAGATCGACAACGGTCGACCGCCGATGATCCACACGCTGCGCGGTGCGGGCTATGTGCTCAAGCCGGCTCCCTGATCTCTGGCGCCCCTGGTCGCTGCGGGCGCGGCTGCTGGCCGGTCAGGTCGTGCTGCTCACCGTCGCCTGCCTGGGTATCGGCGCGGTGACGGAACTGGCCCTCTACCAGTATCTGGTCGGCCAACTCGACCACCAGCTCTCTGACGCCTCGCGCCGCTCCGCGCGGCTGCACGGCCAGCCCCTGCCGCCGCCGGGGCACCGGCACCACCGGCCGCGGCCGGGGCCCGGCCCGGACTTCCTGGACGCCCCCGGCCAGCCGGCCGGCATGGTCGGTGCCGTGATGGAAAGCGGGAGTGCTCCCGGGCCCGGTCAAGACGTCGAGGCGGGCTATCTGAGCATCTCGGGTCAGCGGGAGGAGCTGAGTCCTTCCGCCACAACACGATTGATCGATGTGTCGGCCGGCGAACCGCCGGTGACGCGTCGCCTCGACGGCGTGGGTCGCTACCGCGTGGTCGCGACCACCGCTCGGCGTGGTGACGACGTGATCGTCACCGGGCTGCCGCTGGCTGCGGTGGACGACACCATGGTCCGGGTGCTGCTGATCTTCGGGCTGGTCACCCTGGTCGCCGTGGCCGCGGTGGCCACCGCCGGCAGTGTGGTGATCCGGCGAGCGCTGACCCCGCTGCGCCGTGTCGCGCAGACCGCCGGCGAAGTCGCCGGCTTGCCGTTGGATCGCGGTGAGGCGACGCTGCCGGTGCGCGTCGCCGAATCCGACGCCAATCCCCGCACCGAGGTCGGACAACTGGGCGCCGCGGTCAACCGGATGCTCGACCACATCGCTGCTGCGCTGTCGACTCGTCAGGACAGCGAGACCCGGGTGCGCCAGTTCGTCGCCGACGCCAGTCATGAGTTACGCACGCCGCTCACTGCGATCCGCGGTTACACCGAATTGGCGCAACGAATTCCGGTATCCGATGGCGCGGACTCCGAAGCCTTGTCGCATGCGTTGAGCCGGGTGCAGTCCGAGACCGAGCGGATGACCCAACTGGTCGAAGACCTGCTGCTGCTGGCCCGGTTGGACTCGGGCCGTCCGCTGGAACACGAACCGGTAGACCTGTCCCGGATGGCGGTCGACACGGTCAGCGATGCCCACGTGGGAGGGGCGGACCATCAGTGGCAACTCGATCTGCCCGACGAGCCGGTGACGGTGCCCGGCGACGCCGCCCGGTTGCACCAGGTGGTGGCCAACCTGTTGACCAACGCCCGCGTCCACACCGGACCGGGAACTGTGGTGACCCTTCGGCTGGGCGTCGACGGCGATGATGCCGTGCTCAGCGTCACCGATGACGGCCCGGGAATCCCCGCGGAGTTCCTGCCGGAGATCTTCCAGCGGTTCGCCCGCGGCGACACCTCCCGGTCGCGCAAGGGCGGCAGTACCGGTCTCGGGTTGGCGATCGCCTCGGCGGTGGTCCGGGCGCACCGGGGCACCATCGCCGTCAGCAGTGAACCCGGCCGGACCGCGTTCACCGTGCGCCTACCCCGGGGTTTGCGCCCGCCGCCCGGCGGGTAGGCGACCCAGATGAATCCCGAACTGCCACCCGAACCGGGCCGGCCGGAAGAGCCGCCACACCGGCGTGTTCCCGAAGAGCCGCCGGAACGACTGGCGCCCGCGGAACCGCCGGAACGACTGGCGCCCGCCGAGGTGCCCGAACGGCTGGTTCCCGAAGACCCGCCGGCCCCGCCCGACGACCCACCGGAGAAGTGATCCCATGCGTGCTGAAGAAGGCGATGAATCGATCCGCGACTACGCGCACGAGGCGCGCGAGACCCGCGACCGGGTCGCCCGCCCATCGTGGCCGACGCGGCTGCGTCACGCACTGACCTCGTTTCGTCGGCGCCACTGACGCGACAACAGCACCGCGGCACGCCGCCGGGTGGCAAGCTGGGCGCTATGGAAAACCAGCCGGTGAGTGCAACGATCGAAGCCGCCCACGCCGAACACCGCAAGGCGCTGCCCTTCGGTGACACAACGGATTTCGCCGACGCCGACCGCGGCTTCATCGCCGCACTGACACCGTGTGTCATCACCGCCGCCGACGGCCGGGTGGTCTGGGACAACGACAGCTACGACTTCCTCGCCGGTGACCCGCCGACGTCGGTACACCCGTCGCTGTGGCGCCAGTCCCAACTGGCTGCCAAGCAAGGCCTCTATGAAGTGGTCGAGGGCATCTATCAGATCCGTGGCTTCGACCTGTCCAACGTCACCTTCGTCGAGGGCGAGACCGGCGTCATCGTCATCGACCCGCTGATCTCCACCGAGGTTGCCGCCGCAGCGCTGAAGCTTTACCGAGAGCACCGCGGGAATCGTGCGGTCAGCGCCGTTATTTATACCCACAGCCACGTCGACCATTTCGGCGGTGTGCTGGGTGTGACCTCGCAGGCCGACGTCAATGCCGGCCGGGTGGCCGTTCTCGCCCCCGAAGGCTTCGTCGAACATGCGGTGTCCGAGAACGTCTACGCCGGTACCGCGATGACACGGCGTGCCGCCTACATGTACGGCACTGTGCTGGCCCGCGGTCCGCAGGGGCAGGTCGGCTGCGGCCTGGGCCAGAACACCTCGACCGGGGAGGTGTCGGTCATCGTCCCGACCGTCAACATCTCCCGCACCGGCGAGACCCATGTGATCGACGGTGTGCAGATCGAATTCCAGATGGCGCCGGGCACCGAGGCGCCGGCCGAAATGCATTTCTACTTCCCGCAGTTCCGGGCGCTGTGCATGGCCGAGAACGCCACCCACAACCAGCACAACCTGCTGACGCTGCGCGGGGCGCTGGTCCGCGACCCGCGGGCCTGGGCCGAATACCTCACCGAGGCCATCGACAACTTCGCCGGGCGGGCCGACGTCGTCTTCGCCTCGCACCACTGGCCGACGTGGGGCACCGAGCGGATCGCGGAATTCCTCGGATTGCAGCGCGATCTGTATGCCTACCTGCATGACCAGACGCTGCGCCTGCTCAACCGCGGCTTCACCGGAATCGAGATCGCCGAACAGTTCCAGCTACCGCCCGCCCTGGAAAACGCCTGGCACGCCCACGGCTACTACGGCTCGGTGAGCCACAACGTGAAGGCCGTCTATCAGCGTTACCTGGGCTGGTTCGACGGCAACCCGGCCCGGTTGTGGCCGCACCCGCCGGAGGCCCTGGGCCCCCGCTACACCGCGGCGCTGGGCGGCGTGGATCGTGTCGTCGAACTGGCCCATGCGGCATTCAAAGAAGGTGACTTCCGTTGGGCGGCAACCCTGCTCGACCATGCGATCTTCACCGACGCCGACCACGGAGGGGCGCGCAAGCTCTACGCCGACACACTGGAACAGCTGGCCTACGGCTCGGAGAACGCCACCTGGCGCAACTTCTTCCTTTCCGGCGCCACCGAACTGCGGACCGGCAACTTCGGCACCCCCACCCGGGTCGCCTCGACGGGGCTGCTGTCTCAGCTCAGCGCCGAGCAACTCTTCGACAGTCTGGCCATCCGGATCGACGGGCCGCGGGCCTGGGATCTGGCGCTGGCCCTGGATGTCTCGTTCGCCGACACCGGGGTCAACTATCGCCTCACCCTGCACAACGGGGTGCTCGTGCACCGCAAGACGCCGGCGGACCCGGACAGCGCGGACGTCACCGTCGCGGCGCCCACCAAGCTCGCACTGATGGCGGCGCTGCTGGGCAAGGGCGGGCTGGAGGTCTCCGGAGACCAGACCGCCTGGGCGAACCTGCTCGGTGTACTCGACGACCCCGACCCGAACTTCAACATCATCACCCCGTGAGGACGGGCCGGACTGGCCCCTTAGGCTGACAGGCGTGCAGTTGCTGCTGATCCGCCATGCCCTCCCGCTGCGCAGCGAGTACGGCCAGGGCTCAGACCCCGAGCTGTCCGAGACCGGCTTCGCCCAGGCGCAACGCCTGCCGGACGCGCTGGCGCGGTTCCCGATCACCCGGCTGGTCAGCAGCCCGCAGCGTCGCGCGATCCAGACCGCCGAACCGCTCGCCGCGCAGCTCGGGCACGGCGTCGACGTCGACGAGCGGTTCGCCGAGTACGACCGCGATCTGGCCGGCTATCTGCCCGTCGAACAGTTGCGTACCGAGCGGCCCCAGGATTGGGCCCGGATGGCTCAGGGGCACCTGCCCGCCGACGTCGACGAGGCCGCGTTCTGCGCCCGAGTCGCTGATGCGGTCGCCGACGTGGTGGCCGGCTCCGGGGCCGATGACACGGTCGCGGTGTTCAGCCACGGCGGCGTGATCAACGTGATCCTGCACCAGGTTCTGGGCACCCAGCGGTTGCTGTCGTTTCCCATCGATTATGTGTCGGTCACCCGGCTGCTGTATTCACGGTCGGGCCAGGCTGCGGTGGCATCGACGAACGGCACCGAGCACGTCTGGGACCTGCTGCCACGCAATCAGGCACGATTGCCCGGCGGTGACGAAAGCGGCGAAGCCGCGGGCTGATCCCCGCGGGCTACCGCCGAGCGGCGAGAGTCCTCTTGGCGGCGCGACGCAGCTGGAAGATTCGCGCGGTCCCGACGAGGGCGGTCACCAGGCCACCGGAGATCGCGGCCAGCAGGATCGCCACCCCCTTCGGCAGACTCCACGTCCAGGTCAAGAACGCCAGGTCGACCGGGTCGGTGTTCTGCGTGACGAACACCAGCAACACGATCAGGACCAGAAAGCCGGCGATCAGCGCGCTCCACAGCGCGCCGGCGCGGGTCAACGGCATCGTCGCCGCAGGCGGCGGGGTGCTGGCTTCGCCCGTAGGCGGGTCGACGGGCACGCGCGGGTCGCTGCTCATGGGGACATCTTGCCGCGTAGCGCCCAGAAATGAACGGGTTCTGGTGAGTTTGCGTACCGGGGGGCCTGACTGCGGATCGTTGGCCGTCGCTTACGGTGGATTGGTGAGTGCAGCCCCGTCCGGCCAGTGGCCGGCGATTCTGACCTGGCGGGCGCCCGACGCCCCCCGGATGGAATCGGTACGTGTGCAGCTGTCCGGAAACCGGATCCGGGCCAACGGCCGCATCGTGGCCGGGGCCACCGCGGAGCACCCGGCGTTCGGCGTCTACTACGACCTGCACACCGATGAGTCCGGCGCCACCAAACGGCTGGGCCTGACGGTCACCCTCGCCGAGCGGGAACGCCAACTGGTGATCGCCCGCGACGAAGAGAACATGTGGCTGGTCACCGACGCCCGGGGTCAGTCCCGCGCCGGCTATGACGGTGCCCTGGACATCGACATGCTGTTCAGCCCGTTCTTCAACACCTTGCCGATCCGGCGGGCCCGGCTGCAGGAACGGTCGGCCGCGATCACCCTGCCCACGCTGTACCTGAACCTGCCCGAGATGTCGGTGGTGGCGGCGACCGCCAGCTACAGCAGCGCCGGTACCCGGCCCGGCATCAAGGTGATCACCCCGGGCACCGATTCCCACGGCACCACCGTCACCGTCGACGCCGACGGCTTCGTCATCGACTATCCCGGGTTGGCAACGCGGATCTGATCACCCCACCGGCCCGGCCGGCGGCGGCCAGTTCCCGGCGCCAGTCCTTGGCGCCGACGACGACGGTGACGATCTCGCTGCGGGGGAAGTTGTCGTAGCGCGTGCGGGCGGCGTGCCCATGATTGACCAGTTCGGCCACCGAATCCGAGGCCGACAGCGAATCACGCGCATCGGCCAACAGCGCGATCGCGCGATCCAGCGCCGGCAGCAGCCGCTGCCAGTTGGCCTCACACATGGCCCGGACCAGGTCCGGAGCCGTTCCGGCCACCCGGGTGCCGTCGCGGAAGGAGCCGGCGGCCAGCGCGAATGCCAGCGGTACGTCGGCCGCCGTCACGGCCAGCGCCTCAGCCATCAGATGCGGCAGATGAGAGATGGCGGCCGCGGCCGCATCGTGTTCCTCGGAGCGGGCCGGTACCGCCAGCGATCCGCAGTCCAGAATCAGATCCAGCACCTGCGCGAACACCGCCGGGTCCACGTGGTCGTCGACGCTGATCACCCACGGCGCGCCCTGGAACAGATCGGCGTGCCCGGCCGGCCAACCGGAGTGGGCGGTCCCAGCCATCGGATGCCCACCGACGAAGCGAGCCTGCAGTCCCGCGGCGGTGATCTCGTTGAGCACCGGACTCTTGACGCTGGTGACGTCGGTCAGGGGGCATTCGGGTGCCAGGCGGCTGATGGGGCCGAGCAGCATCGGCAGCGCCGGCACCGGGACGGCGATCACGATCAGCGCACCGGCCGCCGCGGCGCGCTTCAGGGCCGTTTCCAGCTCGGTGGTGGCGTCGAATCCGTCGGCGACTGCGGCGTTCACCCCGTCGGCCGACCTGTTGTAGCCGAACGTCGTCCGGCCTGCCGCCGCGGCCGCGCGCAGCACCGAACCGCCGATCAGGCCGAGCCCCAAAACACACACCGGAGTTTTCACTGCGCTTACTACCACCTGTCCAGGTTGGCACACGCTGGTCAAGGGCGTAAGCGGCGACTACCGTAGGCGCCCATGGGAGCACAGAGCTCGTCTGCACCGGGCCGGCCGGCAGAGACGCTGGACGGTTTCGGAGTGGCCGTTGTGCGCGAAGACGGCAAGTGGCGTTGCACGTCGATGCGCGCCGCGGCCCTTACCAGCCTCTCCACAGCAGAGACCGAGCTACGTGAACTGCGCAGTGCCGGAGCTGTTTTCGGTCTGATCAATGTCGACCACGAATTCTTCGTGATCATCCGACCGGGCCCGGCCGGCACCCGCCTGCTGCTCTCGGATGCCACCGCAGCCCTGGATTACGATCTCGCCGACGAGGTGCTTGAGCAGATCGACGCCGACATCGACGCCGACGACCTGGAGGACGCCGACCCGTTCGAGGAGGGCGATCTGGGGGTGCTATCCGACATCGGCCTGCCCGCCGCGGTGCTCAGCGTCATTCTCGACGAGTCCGAACTGGCCGTCGACGAGCAACTGCACCGAATCGCCAACGAGATGGGATTCGACGAGCAGCTCACCGCGGCGCTGCCGCGACGCAACAGGTGAGCGGCGCGCTCAGCGACGAGGACCTGATCCGCGCGGCCCTGGTGGCCGCAGGCCAGGCCGGACCCCGTGATGTGCCGGTGGGTGCGGTGGTGGTCGGTCCCGACGGCACTGTGCTGGCCCAGGCGGCCAATGCGCGCGAAGCTCTGTCAGACCCGACCGCGCACGCCGAACTGCTGGCTATCCGCGCCGCTGCCGCCGTCCTCGGGGACGGTTGGCGGCTGACCGGCGCGACGCTGGCAGTCACCCTGGAGCCGTGCACCATGTGCGCGGGCGCCCTGGTGGCCGCGCGGGTGGAACGCCTGGTGTTCGGGGCCTTCGAACCCAAGACCGGGGCGGTCGGTTCGCTATGGGACGTGGTGCGGGATCGCCGGCTCAATCACCGCCCGCAAGTGCGTGGTGGAGTGCTCGCCGCAGAGTGCGCTGCACCACTGGAAGCGTTCTTCGTCCGGCAGCGATTGGGCTGATGGCCCCCTCGTTGGGTACGCTGTCCCGCGGTGGCGTGTCCGAGCGGCCTAAGGAGCACGCCTCGAAAGCGTGTGTGGGGTAACCCCCCACCGAGGGTTCAAATCCCTCCGCCACCGCCATGTGATGTCGCAAGACATCGGAATAGCTCTGAACCCACGTTGGTGGGTTCAGAGCTTTTTTCGTGGGCGTCCGGTGGGGACGTTGCGGGGTTGGTAGTCGCGGGTGGGGTCAATAGTGAGCTGGCGGATGACCTCTCCGGTGGCGGCGTTGAGGACGGTGACGTCGAGGTCGCGGACGAGCATCAGAACGCGGGTTCGGGCATGGGCTTCCGGTATCGTCGACGCGGTCGGTGCGGACCCGGCAGTGACTGTCGGTGCGGTCGCCGGGGGCCCGCTTTGGGGCGTGCGTTGTGGACGGACCGCGGCGATGACCAGGCAGCCTTCGACATCCCGTGACGGTCACGCCGACACCTACTCCGGTGTCTTGCGACACGCTATGCGTGTGCCATGACGCAATGCACCTCCGCCACCGCCATAGCTGTATACGTGGCGAGTGTGCGGTTTTGTACCTGATCCGGCCGGTTGACGTACGAAACCGCACACTGGACGTCTGGTCGCCTGTTCAGTGACTACTGGCCGCCGAGACCGTCGCTACTTCTCGTGGGGAGGAAGACGGCCTTATCTTTAAAAGGCCAGTAACCACTGTCCATCAGTGGTGTCCCCGAAGAGTCGGTGGTCGAGGTAATGGTTGAACTGGTGCTCCCGTAGCCCGTGTAATAGTCGTACAGAAACACCCCGTCTGACCTGTAGACCGATACATGGGTGCCAGGCGGGACGGAATCACCTGCAGCGCCACCGGTCAGTAAAGTCTTCGGAACTGTTCCGTACTCGCCGGCAGTGTTAAACAACAGTCGTACTGCCTCGGCGTCACCGCCGTTGATCCGTACGAAGGCGTCGGAATAGGGAGCCGAGCCCTCTTCCCCGAAGAAAGTTCCGTACGGATTCAGCGGATCGCGTCCGAATTGCGCCAGTCCATAGCCCTCGACGAGGGTGATGCCGTCCCCGAGATGGCCGGGCAGTGCGGCTACCACGTTAGGTCCGGGACCGGGGGCGGAGAGACCGAATCCCAGTACGCCGTCAGCATTACCGTGCAGGTAGTCTCCCAGCGACATCGGGTAGTCGGCGAGGTAGTCGACTACCAGCAGCTTTGCGCCAGGGATAATCCCAATTATCGAGCTGACTAGGTCGGTGTTCAGAAGGTATTTCAATCCAGATTCGGATATGAAATCATTCGGAGGTAATGCCGCCAGGACGGCGTGAACATCGGTCGGTTCCGTGACAATATCGCCGCCCGAGCCGACGTAGTTGATGTAAGCGCCGTAATCGGTGGCAACGATCCTCGCGCCGCTGTCGGCACCGAAATTGACCGGCGCTTGGAACGTCAGATACAAGAAATTCGGCAGATCATTGTCTCCGAAATTTGTACTGGCAATCCCGGTTGGCAAGCCGAATTGTGTAATCGCTCCAATTATGCCATCCGCGAATGATGCGGATTTGACAATCGGTTCCAACCAGCCGGGAATTCCCGGAATTTGAAGAATTGAGGCAAGTTGAAGCAGTGAGCCAGTAATCGAGAATTCGTCTGAAGCATTGCCGAGACTCTCGATCGGGACGAAGAGCCCGTTGGTCGAGCTGTCCAGTGCGACGGATATCGAGGAGCTGTTACCTACTGAAATATCGGCTACCGGATAAGTGCCGAACATGTGGATGGGGATCGAGGCGATATCTGACGCACTCTGGTTGACGTCATTGAAACCCGAAGCAACGGCCGGCAGCGGCACGGTAAGGGCTGCAGCCTGTTCGGTGGCGTCGACGATGACGTCGCTGACGAGATCGTCGAAGTCGGCGTGCGCGGTAGGTAGGGCCAGCAACGGGAGTGCGCCGAGTCCGAACAACGCAGCGAGCCCGCGTGGCCAGGCCCCGAGCCTCTCGCGATGATCTGTACATACGTAGGGCGACATAGTGTGAGCTTCCTGTTGTGCGTCTGGGTGGACGCTGAGCGCAGAATAACTACAACAGGCGGCTGTATTGGTTGTCAATAGTGCCCTATTGGAGACAATAGGATTGGGACTCCGGAGTGGTGATGGCCCTGGCCGTCAAGCCCGCCAGGGCTCATCCCGTGTGTCACCGGATGCGGCGGTCAGACTCCGGCAGTCACGTCCTTCTGCACCGCAGCAGTGTTGCGCTTGGGCCCGGTCCGCGAATGAGTCGCGTACATCGCCAAGCCGGTGAACGCCAGTCCGCCCACCAGGTTGCCCAGCACCGTGGGAATCTCGTTCCACTCGAGGTAGTCCAGGATGGTGAAGTGCCCGCCGAGCATCAGGCCGGAGGGGAACAGGTACATGTTGACGATCGAGTGCTCGAATCCCATTGCGAAGAACAGCGACACCGGCAGCCACATCGCGATCACCTTGCCGGTGACGTCGGTGGCCAGCATGGCCCCGACTACCCCGGTGGATACCATCCAGTTGCACAGCATGCCGCGCACGAACAAGGTGAGCATGCCCGGAAAGCCGTGTGCGGCATAGCCGAGCGTGCGGGCCTCGCCGATGTGCCCGATCATCTGACCGACTTCGTTGGGCGGGCTGGAGAAGCCGTAGGTGAACACGATCGCCATGAGTACCGCGACGGTGAACGCACCGGCGAAGTTGCCGAGGAAAACCAGTCCCCAGTTCCGCAGCACCCCGCCGATGGTGACACCCGGACGCTTGTCGAGCCAGGCCAGCGGCGCCAGCACGAACACACCGGTCAAAAGGTCGTATCCGAGCAGGTAGAGGATGCAGAAGCCGGCCGGAAACAGCAGTGCCCCGATGATCGCCTGACCGGTCTGCACGGTCATGGTGACCGCGAACGCCGCACCCAGCGCCAGGGTTGCCCCGGCCATGAACGCGCGGATCAGGGTGTCGCGGGTGGACATGAAAATCTTGGACTGACCGGCGTCGATCATCACATTGATCAACTCGGGCGGCTTGACGTAGGTCATCGAACTCCTCGGGAACCACGGGTAGCTGGAATAGCGCGTGTGACGATACTTCGCCGCGGCCCGCTCGAAGGAAGCTCGCCAGCCAATTCCTAGCCAGCCCACAGACATTGTCCAACAACATCTTTGCGGGGACTTTGCCGTATTTTACCAGCTAAAACGTCACCGAGGCCGGTCGACCGCATAAGTTCCGGCGTCGTCGGTGAACTCCGCGAGCACCCGGCGCTGAGCACCGTCGACAGTGACCACACAGCTGAAACTGGTGCCCCTGCGCACGGTCGGATTCACCCCGTTGTTGCATCGGACATCGGCCACGTTGTCGCGTCCGTAGCCGTTGATCGGATCGGTGAGCACCTGGCGAACACCGTCTTGGGCCTTGAGCACATCGAGCTCGACAGGGCCCGAGCCGCCGACGGTGTCGCGCAGCACCAACGTCAGAAGCACGCCGAGGGCGAGCAGTCCGGTCAGGCCCGCGGCGATCAGCACGGCGCGGTTCGACGGAGGTTGCGGGCTCGCCGGTTTCTGGCCACCGGCATCCGAGCCCGCCCGCGACTGGAGACGGTCCGGCGGTACCGGGGGCCGAGAGCCCGACGGCGGCGGCCGGTGCGGCCGCGGAGGCGGCGACGCCCGGTGTGGCGGGGGTGGTGGAGGCCGGCGGACCTCCAGATACCAGGGCCGTTCGGGCGGCCGCGGTCGCTGTGGTGGTGGCCCCTGCGGCCCACCCGGCCCACGCGGTCCCTGCGGCTGCTGTGGCGGCCGCGGTATCGGCATGGCCCGCCGCTCCGGCCGTTCGCGCGGGTCGTCTGGACGGTTCATGACGTCACGCCTATCACGGGAACCGCTCGAAGCATCCGTCGATGTCGCCGTGCAGCCCGGAGCGGAACGCGAGGATCCGGGTGAAACCCGCCGGCACGGTGTTGTCGTCGGCGTCGCTGGCGACGATGCCGTTCATCAGCAGGCCCGTCACTGCCTCGTCGAGGTCACCGCCGGCCAGCGTCAAGCCCTGGCCGGACGACAGTGTCATGGGCTCGGCCATCCGGCGCTGAGCGACCCCGGTCAGGCACGCGGTGCGCAACGCCGCCGCCGCCGACTCCAAGCTGACCTCGCGTTCACGTTGCACCGCAAGCGCATACCGCGATGTGACGGCCGACAACCCAGTGTTGTCGCCCTGCGGCATACCCAGCGTCGACTGATCGGTCGGCGCGCTCATCTCCTGCAGTCCGGCCAGATCGACGACGATCAGGTTGGACTCCGGGCAATAGGCCACCGGGTCGGGCTGGTGACCACTGGGGCATTTGCCCGATGTGGCCAGCTCCGGCGGGCGGGACAATCCGAAGATCTTGCCCAGCTGCTCCATCAGGGTCGACAACACCGACTCGTCGATCGTGAGATCGCTTTGCGGGTTCTCCGAATCGAACAGGGAATTGGGCAGATCGCCACGGCGCTTGCGGATCTCGTCCATGTCAATATCAGCGCACATCGCCGCGCCGCCGTCGAAACCGGTTTGGAAGGCACCGACCCGGTCCAGTGCGGTGCCATGCTCATCGGAGATCGAGACCGGATTGTCCGGCGTCGACACCGGGTCGCGGATCACGATCAGCCCGGCCAGCACATGGTTGAGGCCGTCGCCGGTGCTCAACTGCACCCGTGCGGAACTGCCCGCGGCCACCCACTGCAGATACACCCCGGCAAAACAGTCGGCCTGCTGTTCACGGACCAGGGTGCGCGTCAGCGGGTTGACGATCCCGGCCATGTTCTGCAGGGCGTGCCCGTATTCATGAGCCAGTGTCCCGTTGATCGCCATGTCGCCGAAGTACTTTCGGGCGGTGGGCAGGAATTTGGCGCGGTCCCAGGCCATGGTGTCCATTCGGCGGCAATACATCGCGTTCGGCAGGTGGTAGACCTCGCCGCCGCACACCGACGGGCCGTCTGCGTCGGTGGAGTCATACGACATCAGCGTCGAGACCGGCTGAAAGCGTCCGCGCAGCGCCTCGGCGTAGTGCTGCGTCCAGAAGTCCTCGATGTCATCGATTGCCAGTAGCGACAGGCGGTCGATGTCCCCGCCGTCGCTGTTCTGTACCCGGGCGGTGATTGGCGGAATGTCGCCGCGTGGGCCGCTGGGACCCTCCGCGGTGGGCAGTCCACCGACCCGCCCAGGGTCATACAGCATCGATATCGCATGCCCGGCGATCACCGTCGGGACACTGCTCTGCGAGCAGCCCGTCAGCGCCAGGGTCAGGGCGGCCACCCCGAAAAGTGTTCTGGCGGTGCGGCCGAATCCGCGTTGAGACATCGTCACCTGCTGAGGTAGGCCACGATTCCGTTGGTGACCGCCGCGGCGTACTGCGCTCGCCCTTCGGCACTCTCCAACAGCGCCGCGTCCTGGGCATTACGCATGTTGCCCAGCTCGACCAGCACCGCCGGATACTCGGACAGATTCAGCCCGGCCAGATCAGCGCGCCCGTACAGGCCGTCCGCGCCGAGATAGCTGGACTGAGGAATTCCCGCGGCCAGCAGGGAATCCCGGATGTCGCCGGCCAGCGCCACCGCCGGCCCGGACTGGGCGTCGTTGAGCGCCGGGCTGGAATAGTTGACGTGAAACCCGCGGCCTGAGGTGGGCCCGCCGTCGGCGTGGACGGACACGATCGCGTCCGGGTGCGCGGCGTTGGCCGCGGCGGCGCGCGCGTCGATGCACGGGCCTACCGAGGTGTCATCGGCACGCGAGAGTTCGGTGTGTACCCCCAGCCGTTCGAGTTCCGCCCGGATCCGGCTGGTCACATCCCAGTTCAGGCTGTGCTCGGGGTAGCCGTCGTCGGTGGCGGTTCCGCTGGTCTGACAGGGCTTGGTGCCGCCGCGCCCGTTGGGAACCTGCCGGGTGATCGAGGCGTCGTTGGCGCCGCTGTGCCCGGGGTCCAGAAACACCGTCTTGCCGGCCACGGCGGGGTTTGCCGGATCTGCCGGAGCGGCGGGCGCGACAATGCCGGCCGCGAGCAAGCACGCGGCCGAGGCGACACAGACAACGGCCCGGCGACGCACGGGGCAAGACTAGCAAGCGGCCATGCGCCCCTCCGGGGTTGTCAGCTGTTGAGGTCTGGGTGCTCGGTAGTTGTCGGTGGTGCGTTGTAGGAACGGGTGTATGAATCTGGCGGCGGCGGCGGCTGACCGCAACGGTGCTGCTCGGGTGAACGCGTATCGCTGGTTTCTGGTGCGCGATATGACCGAGATCCTCACCCGCATGTGTGCCCAGGTCTACGGGAGACGTGCCGCGGCCAACCGGGCTAAAAGAGCTATTGTGGCTGCCGATGACGGTGAGGCGCCCTGATGGCGCGCTTCGAGATCCCCGAAGGCTGTTGGGTACAGGCTTTCCGGTTCACTTTGGACCCGACCGAAGATCAGGCCCGCGCGTTGGCTAGGCATTTCGGTGCTCGCCGTAAGGCATATAACTGGGCTGTGGCGGTTCTGAAAGCCGATACCAGGGCGTGGCGTGAGACTGGTGTCGAGACGGCGAAACCGTCGCTGCAGTCACTGCGTAAACGCTGGAATCAGGCCAAAGACGGCGTGTGCGTCAACGCCGAGACCGGGGTTGTGTGGTGGCCGGAGTGCTCGAAGGAGGCGTACGCCGACGGGGTGGCCGGTGCGGTGGATGCGTACTGGAACTGGCAGCAGAGCCGATCTGGTGCGCGCACCGGTAAGGGGGTGGGTTTCCCGCGGTTCAAGCGCAAGGGCCGTGACGCCGATCGAGTGTCGTTCACGACTGGGGCGATGCGCGTCGAGCCCGACCGCCGGCACTTAACCTTGCCGGTCATTGGCACGGTTCGTACGCATGAGAACACCCGTCGGATTGAACGGCTCATCCCAGCGGGGCGGGCGCGGGTCCTGGCGATGACGGTGCGGCGCAACGGTACGCGGCTGGACCTGTCGGTTCGGGTGGTGGTGCAACGCCCCCAACAGCCCCATACCGCCCGTCCCGGCTCGCGGGTGGGGGTCGATGTCGGGGTGCGCCGGCTGGCCACCGTCGCCGACGCTGACGGCAATGTGATTGAGCGGGTGCCCAATCCGCGACCGCTCGAAGCGGCACTCAAAGCAATGCGGCACGTCAGTCGTGCCCGCTCCCGGTGTAGGAAAGGCTCGCGCCGCTATCGTGAGCGCAGCACCGAGATGTCCCGGCTGCATCGCCGGGTCAACGATGTTCGCATCCATCACCTGCACGTCCTGACCACACGGTTGGCCAAAACTCACGGCCGCATCGTGATGGAAGGGTTGGATGCGGCGGGGATGCTGCGACAAAAGGGCCTGCCGGGGGCCCGCGCTCGCCGGCGCGGCCTCTCCGATGCGGCTCTGGGCACACCGCGCCGGCACCTGTCCTACAAGACACGCTGGTACGGGTCACAACTGGTGGTCGCTGACCGCTGGTTTCCGTCGTCGAAAATCTGTCATGCCTGCCGGCATGTGCAGGACATCGGCTGGGCTGAACACTGGCAATGCGACCCGTGTTCAGCCTTCCATCAGCGTGATGATTGCGCCGCTGTGAACCTCGCGCGCTACGAGGAACCCAATAGCGTCGTCGGCCCAGTTGGGGCCGCCGTCAAGCGTGGAGCCGACCGTAAGACCCGGCGTAGCCGGGCCGGTGGCTGTGAAGCGCGGAAGGGACGCGGCCGCGAGGCTGCCGAACAACCCCGAGACGGGGTGCAAGTCGCGTGATCACTAACGATCACTCACTTGGAACGGTCTAATGGATTGATGCAGCTGATGTCACCGCTCGACTCGGTTTTTCTGCTGACCGAAACACGCGAACACCCGATGCACGTTGGCGGGCTGATGTTGTTGGAGCCGCCGGAGGGCTCCGGGCCGGAATTCGTCGGGGAGATCTACCGGAGCCTGTTGGGCGCTCGTGATCTGCAGCCCGCATTCCGGAAGCGCCCGGCGTCGCTGTTCGGTGGTATCTCGAGTGTGCGCTGGGCCTTCGATGACGACGTCGACCTCGAGTACCACGTGCGGCGTTCGGCGCTGCCGGTGCCCGGGCGGGTGCGCGACCTGTTGGAGCTGACCTCTCGGCTGCACGGCAGCCTGCTCGACCGGCATCGCCCGCTGTGGGAAGCCCATGTGGTGGAGGGCCTGGCCGACGGCCGGTTCGCCGTCTACGTCAAGATCCACCACTCGCTGATCGACGGGGTTTCGCTGCTGCGGTTGATGCGTCGCACGCTGTCGACCGACCCGCGCGAGTCGGAACTGCGCACCCCGTGGTCGGTCCGGCCCCATTCGCGGCCGCGCCCGGATTCTCCGTCACCGTTGAGCGAACTGACCTCGATGGTCAAAGGCGTTGCCGCCCTGGGCCCGTCGACGGTGAAGCTGGCGCGTGCCGCACTGCTGGAGCAGCAGCTGACCCTGCCGTTCGAGGCACCGCGCACCATGCTCAACGTCAAGATCGGCGGCGCTCGGCGGTGTGCGGCGCAGTCCTGGCCGGTGGAGCGGGTCATCGCGGTCAAACGAGCGGCCGGGGTAACCCTCAACGACGTGGTGCTGGCGATGTGCGCCGGCGCGCTGCGTGCCTACCTCGACGAGCAGAACGCCCTGCCGGACCATCCCCTGGTGGCGATGGTCCCGATGAGCCTGCGCACCGAAGCCGAAGCCGATTCCGGCGGCAACATGGTCGGCGCCATCCTGTGCAATTTGGCCACCGACACCGAGGATCCGGCGCAGCGGCTGGCGACCATCAGCGAGTCGATGCGCCGCAACAAGAAGGTGTTCAGCGAGCTGCCGCGCACCCAGGCGCTGGCATTGTCGGCGGCCAATATGGCGCCGCTGGCCTTGGCGGCCATTCCCGGATTCGTCTCGGCGGCCAAGCCGCCGTTCAACATCGTCATTTCCAACGTGCCCGGCCCGGCCGAGCCGCTGTACTGGCGCGGCGCCCGCCTGGACGGCAACTATCCGATGTCGATCGCGCTGGACGGGCAGGCGCTGAACATGACCGTCGTCAGCAACGCCGGCAATCTCGATTTCGGGCTGGTCGGTTGCCGTCGCTCCGTTCCGCACCTGCAACGCCTACTCGGGCACTTGAACACCGCGCTGGAAGACCTGGAACACGCCGTGGGTGTGTGAGCGTGGCCAAGCGCAGCGCCGGGTTGCTGCTGTACCGGGCGGGCGCCGACGGCGCCGTTGAGGTGTTGATCGCCCATCCCGGTGGACCGTTCTGGGCGCGCAAGGACGACGGGGCCTGGTCGATTCCCAAGGGCGAACAACCCGAGGGTGAGCATCCGTGGGACACCGCGCGACGTGAATTCGCCGAGGAACTCGGCCTGCAGCCGCCGGACGGTGAGCGCGCCGACCTCGGCGAGGTGCGCTCACCCGGTGGAAAGGTGGTCACGGTGTTCGCGGTGCGCGGCGACCTCGACGTGACCGACGCCCGCAGCAACACCTTCGAATTGGAGTGGCCGCCGCGGTCGGGACACCGACGGGAGTTTCCCGAGGTCGACCGGGTCGGCTGGTTCCCGCTGGCCCAGGCGCGAATCAAGTTGTTGGCCGGGCAGCGGCCCATCCTCGACCGATTGGTGGACTACCTGGGGGTCAAGCCCTAATTGTTGGCGGGATTCGGCGGTGTTCCTGGCTGCTGACGGCGCTGCGCCAAGCTGGAAACGATCATCCGGGCCAGCGTGCTCGCTCCGGTTCCTCCGGTTCCCTGCGAGGACCGTACGGCCGGCGCCGCCGGAGCATGCCACTGTGCCAGCGCATTCAGTTCGCCGGCGACGAACTGTCGCCGGCATTCGCCTCGTTGAATCTTGCCGCTTGAGGTGGTGGGCACCCGCATCGCCGGCACCAGCAATACGTCATGGGCGTCCAAACCGTGCTGTTCGCTGACCACCGCGCGGATGGACTCCATGATTCCGGCATACTCGCTCTCGGCGACCTGCTGCCTATAGTCCAGTTCCTGCACGATCACCAGGCGGCTGTCGGCGTTCGGTTTCGGTTGCACCGCGAAGACCGCGCCGCGGTCGGGCAGCAACGCCGGATGGCTGTCCTGCACAGTCGGCTCGATGTAGTTCGGGAAGTAATTGCTGTCGCCGATGGTGATGAGGTCTTTCCAGCGCCCGGTGACGAATACCTCTCCCTGGCACAGGAATCCCATGTCGCCGGTCCGCAGGAAGGGGCCTTCACCGGTGTCTGACAGGAATCCGGCGAAGGTGTGTGCGTTCTCTTTCGGCCGTGCCCAGTACCCCTGTCCAACGCTGGGTCCGGACACCCAGATCTCGCCGACCTCGTCCGGTCCCAGACAGCGGCGAGTCTCCGGGTCGGCGATCACGACCCGTTGGCCGTACACCGGGGGGCCGCAGCTGACCACTGCGACGGCGTCGGTGGTGGCGGCGACGTCGACGGTGCGGTTCTCGCTCAGCGCCTTGCTGTCGACGTAGCGGACGCCGGCGACGTCAGGAGTGGGGTCTGCGGAGACCAGCAGGGTGGCCTCGGCCAAGCCGTAGCACGGCAGAAACGCCTCGATGCGGAATCCCGCCGGAGCGAACGCGTCGGCGAACTCCTGAATGGTCGATGCATGGATCGGCTCGGAACTGCTCGCGGCGGTGGTCCAGTGCGACAGATCCAGTGCCGCACGCTGCTCGGGAGTGCTTTGTTTGACACACAACCGATAGGCGCTGTTGGGCGCTGCGGTCGTGTTGGCGCGGAACCGAGACATCGCCTCCAGCCACGCCATCGGCCGCTGGAAGAAGACGATCGGCGACATTAATACGGTGGTGCAGCCGACGTAGATCATTTCCAGGACCCCACCGATCAGTCCCATGTCATGCTGCTGCGGCAGGAAGTACACGCTCGTCTCATGCTCGTTGCCGTGGTAGGCCCGCCGGATAGATTCCAGGTTGTGCATGAGGTTGCCGTGCGTCACCACCACACCCTTGGGTGACTTTGTCGAACCGGAGGTGTACTGGATCATCGCCGTGGTGCTGGGGTCGATGTCGGGCGCCTGCCACGCTGCGTGGGCGACGGCTTGGTCGATGGCGCACCACCGTAGCGCCGACATGCCGGGCACATCGGCGGCCGCCATCTGAAGTTGGGTTTGGGTGGTGGAGGTCGCCACCGCGAAGGTGGCCTGCGCATCGGGCGCGACCAGCTTCAGGCGGGCCAATGGAGTGTCAACCGGCACCGCGATCGCCCCAGCGTAAAAGCAACCGAAAATGCTGATGATGCTGTCCAGGCCCGGCCGGCAGATTGCCAGCACCCGTTGCCCGGCGGCGCCCTGCCGCTGGAGCTCGGCTCCAACTGCCCGAGCCTTGGCGTCGAGTTCCCGATACGTCAGGCTGGCCGTGACGTTGTTGCCGTCGGGAGCGAATTGGAACGCGACCTTGTCCCCGTACCGGTCCGCCTGTAACCGCAGCATGTCCACCAGCGTGTGTGCGTTCGGCATGAAATGCTCGGCCATCCCCACACCATAAACGGTTTGCCCAGCGGCGCGACTAGGAGCGTTGCGTCTCTGAGTGGCCGGCGCACCACTGCTCCGGAGGCACCTGAGCCTTCACCTCTGCGATGTGCTCGCCGCACCCGTCCCAGGTGGTCTTACCGCAGACTCGGCAGGGCACGGGGTAGCACATCGGCGGTTCCTCTCAGGTGGTGCGCAACGCAACCGCCAGCGTATCGATGACGGTGCGGATTTTCTCGCTCACCTCGTCGGCGATCGCCGCCAAAGCCGGATTGTCGATGACCTGGGCCATCAGTTGCGGATTCATGGCCTCCACCAGCACCGTACCCGGATGCTCGGTGTCTTCGCGGACCACGACGTTACAGGGCAGCAGCACCCCGATGCGCTTCTCGGCGGTCACGGCCCGGTGCGCCAACGGCGGATTGCAGGCACCCAGGATCAGGTAGCGTTCCATCTCCTCGCCGAGCTTGGCTTTCAGTGTTGCCTGCATGTCGATCTCGGTCAGAACGCCGAAACCGTTGTCCTTTAAGACCTCTCGGGTCTTCTCGGTGACTGCGTCGAAATCGGCGCCGGCCAGTGCTGTGCTCATTGCCACGGACATTCCAGACCTCCTTGGTCGCGGTGAGCCCAGCCTACCAGACACCCCCGGGGGTATATACCAACGCGGTATCGTCGCGTCATGCAGACTCTGCGAACCCCCGACGACAGGTTTGCCGGCCTCCCGGATTTCGCCTACCCGCCCCAGTTCTGCGACCTCGACGACGATGACGGCGGCACGCTGCGGGTGGCCTGGGTGCAAGACGGTCCCGAAGAGGGGGACCCGATCCTGATGCTGCACGGCGAACCGTCGTGGTCGTACCTGTACCGCAAGATGATGCCGATCCTGGCCGAGGCCGGGTACCGAGTTATCTGTCCGGACCTGGTCGGATTCGGCCGGTCGGACAAGCCGACCCGCGCGGAAGACCACACCTATGCGCGCCATGTCGAATGGATGCGTGCGCTGGCGTTCGACGTCCTCGACCTGCAGAACGTGACGCTGGTGTGCCAGGACTGGGGCGGGTTGATCGGTCTGCGGGTGCTCGCGGAGAACCCAGATCGGTTCGCCCGTGTCGTCGTGGCCAACACCGGTCTGCCCACCGGGGACATCCCGATGCCGGAGGTCTGGTGGCGCTTCCGGGAGGCGATCCAGACCGCGCCGACGATCAACGTCGGATGGTTCGTGCAAGCCGGATGCCGCCGACCGATGAGCGACGCCGTGCGGGCCGGCTACGACGCTCCGTTCCCAGACGACAGTTACTGCGTCGGTCCCCGGACCATGCCGTCGCTGATCCCGACCACGCCCGAGGATCCCGCGGCCCCGGCCAATCGGGCGGCATGGGCTGCGCTCTGCGCCTCGCAGACCCCGATGCTGGTCGCGTTCAGTGACGGCGACCCGATCACCGGTGCCATGGCGCCGATCTTCGAGCGCGAGATGGTTGGGGCACACGGCCGGGCGCACCCGATGATCCGCGACGCGGGGCACTTCCTGCAGGAGGATGCCGGCGCAGACCTCGCCCGTCACATCGTGGAGTTCCTGCATTCTCAGCGGTAGCAACCCGTTTTTGCTACTGAGTCCGTTGGTCCGGACGTAGTTCCAGTTCCTGAAACCATTACCGTAATGTTAATGTTTGTGCCCGCTGGGAGCTTGGGAAAACTTCAGGCTTGCCGGGGCCTTTTTATTATGTACAGTTTAGGATCTCTGGCGGATTGAGGGAGGGCGACGATGCTGCAGACGCTTCGTCCGTATATGACTAATGGCTTGGCTGTTGCGGGTGCCGCAATGGTCGCGGTCGTGCCGGTAGCACCTCGACTGCCCGAAGTCGCGCAGCAGTCGCCACAGACCCGCCACCTGCCGGTCAAGTTAACCGGCGATCCGACCGGGATGTTCGCGCTGACAGAGTTGCTCGGCGCATTGAATGGCCTGGGGGGGCCCGGGCCCGCCGATGCCGCGGTGACTCTCGCTCCCGAATTGTCGCAATCGATCATGCTTGCCCTGGCCTTCATCGGCCCCTTCGTGACCGTCAATGAAGCGATCAACGAGATCATCGCTCAGGTCTTCGACTGGAGCCAGCCGCTGCAGGCCTTGCTGGCGCTGATCCAGGCCCCGTTCACCATCCTCAACGCCTTCCTCAACGGCGAGGCCAGCCTGAACGTATTGGGCGTGAGCATCCCGCTGTTCAACGGCATCCTCGTTGCCCCGCACGACGTCGACGTCGACGTGCAGGCCGGCCAGTTGCTGGAGGAACTGGGCCTGGCCGACCAGACCCTGCCTCAGCTGCTGACCCAGCTCGGGATCGGCGACCAGCAACTCGTGACTCTGGCGACGAACCTGCTCAACGGCCTGGGGCTGGGCAACCCGACGATCACCGACCTGGTCGACATGCTCGGTCTCGGCACGGTTCCGGTGGCCAGCCTGGCCGAATCGGTCCTGAACGCGTTGCAGATCGGCAACCCGACCATCCTCGAGCTGACCCAGCAGGTGGGCCTGGCCGACGTCGAGGTCGCGGGTCTAGCCAAGGACATCCTCGACGCGCTGGGCATCGGTAACGCCACCATCGGCGACCTGACCGATGACGTCGGTCTGGGCAGCATGACCATCCCCGACCTGCTCAGCGACGTGTTCAACGCGCTGGAGATCGGCAACCCGACCATCCTCGACCTGGCCACCGACGTCGGCCTGGCCCAGCAGCCGCTGGCCGACCTGGCCAGCACCCTGCTGAACTCGCTGAACCTGGGCCAGCAGACCCCGGTCGACCTGCTCGACGCCCTGGGCGTCGGCGGACTGGGCGTCGGCGACGTGGCGACCACCCTGCTCGACGCACTGAGCCTGGGCCAGCGCACTCCGGTCGACCTGCTCGACGCCGCGGGCTTCGGCAGCCTGAGCGTGGGTCAGATCGGCGTCGACCTGCTCACCGGGCTGAACCTGCAGGACCTGACCTTCAACGGACTGCTGCAGGCCGCCGGCCTCGACGACCTGAAGGTGGCCGACATCCTGGGCGCTGCGCACCTGGAGACCACCACGCTCGGCGACATCATCAGCAACCTCGGTTTCGGTGGGCTCACGATCAACGACGTGATCAACGCGTCCGGCCCGGGCGCCGACCCGCTGCCCGGGTCGATCCACATCACCGGCAAGCTGACGTTCGCCGTGGGCGACCAGTTGCTGGCGCCGAATATGGGTCAGACACTTCTCAGCTTCCTGCCAGACCCCAACGCGACGTTGGGCGACATGCTCGGGGACCTCGGTAACCAGAAGATCAGCGACATGCTGGAGACCAGCCTGAGCATGTCCCTGTCGCAGTTGCTCACCGACATGGGTCTGAACGACACCACCCTCGACGACCTGGTCGGCCAGCTGCTCGGTGACCAGACCGTGTCCGAGCTGCTCACCAGCATGGGCCTGAACACCTCGACGCTCGACGACCTGGTGGCCAGCCTGCTGGGCACCACGACCGTGGGCGACATGCTGACCGAATCCGGTTTCGGCAGCATGGATCTGAACTCGATCTTCGAGCAGCTGTTCGGCGGCATGACCGTCGGCAACGCGCTGGACGACTGGGGTCTGGGCAACACCGACCTGTACTCGCTGATCGACCAGCTGCTGGGCACCACCACCGTGGGCGACCTGCTCACCCAGTCCGGCTTCGGCAGCATGGACCTATTCGGGATCCTGGAATCGGCGCTGGGCACCACCACGGTGGACGACCTGCTCAGCAGCTTCGGGTTCGGCAACCTGGACCTGGACACCATGCTGACGCAGCTGTTCGGCGACGCGACCGTCAATTCGCTGCTCGACGACCTCGGCCTCGGATCGCTGGATCTGAGCGGGCTGCTCGACCAGTTGGGCCTGGCCGACATGGATGTGCTCAACCTCCACATTGCAGATGTCGCGGGCCTGATTCCCACCCTCTTCAACTTCTGATCGTCCCGATTACCGATGGGGAAAGCTATGACGCACAAGTCGCTTCGGCCGTACATAACCACGGGCATGGGCATCGCCGGTGCTGCGATGATCGCGGTCGTTCCCGCTGCACCGCAGCTCCCGGAGGTCGCCCGGCAGCTCAACCAGGTGGAGCACCGGGCGGTGGCGCTGACCGCGGATCTGGGCGACATCTTCACGCCCTACACCGACCTGATCACCAACACGGCCAACAACCTGGCCAGCCTGGGACAGCACGCGTTCGACTTCCCGATCCTCAGCCAGTTCTTCAGCGATCCCATCGGGTCGCTGACGCACAT
>Ga0182738_1000468_pt1 | contig 57254 bp, 53 predicted proteins | sample eDN5th30CBELigMG_FD_128876 | JGI IMG/M metagenome (GOLD analysis project Ga0182738, IMG submission 128876) | Enriched Miracle-Growth compost microbial communities from Emeryville, California, USA - eDNA 5th pass 30_C BE-Lig MG (version 2)... ... | reverse complement strand
TGATCTGGAGGCAGCGTCCTTCCACCATAAAGTTATGGAAGGTTTTCAATTAGCTGCTGAACGATTTAAGGACCGAATCGAGGTCATCAATGCCGAAATGCAGCCCGAAAAGGTGCTCAACGATTGTATTGCGACAATCCGTGCGCGCTGTGCAGGAATTTAACAGACTTTTGTCAAAATAATAGAGATAGCTATCATTAGCTAACAATTCATTGGTCTAGGGAGGGATTGAAGATGAAACTAGTCATCGCAATCGTGCAAGACAAAGATAGTAATCGGTTGTCCAATGCGCTCGTTCGGGAAGGTCTCCGCGCGACTAAACTGGCCAGCACTGGCGGATTTCTACGTGCCGGCAACACGACTTTCATGATCGGTATTGAAGATGATCGCGTTCATGAAGTATTACAGGTTATTCGATCGAACTGCAAAGTAAGGGACCAGCTTGTTACACCCGTGTCGCCGATGAATGGATCGGCAGATTCCTATATCCCATTCCCGGTGGAAGTACAAGTCGGCGGAGCAGCGGTATTCGTCGTTCCAGTCGAACGGTTCGAGCATTATTAATGATAAACATGGTCGCGATCGAGGATCTGCGAACAAGAAGGGATGCGGCAGTCTTTGAAAATCGAATCAGGATGGCGTCCGCTTGAGCAACGGTCGCGAACAGATCAACAGAATAAAGCGATAGTGTCTAGAAGCTTCTCAGACGTGCTTCAACAGAATGAGCAGGAACGGACGACCGAGCAGCTTCAACGCAAGCTGCAGGATATATATAATCAAGGTGAGCGTTTGTCGCGTTCGATGACCGTGCGTGAGCTTAAGATGTATCAGCAAATGGTTAAGAAGTTTCTGGAGGACACCGTTAGACGTGGTGTCGGACTGAAGGAGCAGCGCAGCTTCGACCGCCGCGGACGGATGAAACGATACAAGCTGCTCGATGAGATCGATGAGAAGCTCATTGAAATGGCAGAGGAATTGCTTCAGAGCGAGCAGGGAAGACTGGAGCTTCTAAGCAAAATTGGCGAAATTCGAGGAATGCTTATTAATTTGTTTTATTAGTAAGCTTCGTGATCTAAAGCGTGCTTGTTGAACGACCTCTAATAAGGAAGGAAACTGCATCATGAGTATGGACCAGGTGCCGGGACAAGAGAAAGCGAAGTCGATGCTGCGCTATGCGCTCCTAAGCAAGAAGGTGTCGCATGCGTATCTGTTCAGCGGACCGCGCGGAACGGGGCGCAAGGCGCTTGCGCTCGCTTTTGCCCAAGCGTTGTTCTGTACGTCTGGTGGAGATGACGCATGCGGTGAATGCATCGAGTGCCGGAAGTTCGAGCACGGCAACCAGCCCGACCTTCATGTGCTGGAGCCAGATGGTGCGTCGATCAAGCTCGGCCAAATCCAGCAGCTGCAGCGCGAGATGTCCTACCGGAATGCAGTCGTGCAGCGAAAGGTATATATTGTCGAGCAGGCGGAGACAATGACGCTTCAAGCAGCGAACAGCCTGCTGAAGTTTCTGGAAGAGCCGCAGTCTGATATCGTCGCGCTGCTGCTTACGGAGAATGGACAGGCGATGCTGCCAACGATCCGATCGCGTGTGCAGACGATCCCTTTTGTGCCGCTGTCTCCGAAGGAGCTGCAAGCTGCACTGGAGGGGGAGGGAATTGCCTCGATGCAGGCACGGACAGCTTCGCGGATTGCTTCCGGGGTCGATGCATGCAGGGCGCTTATCCAGCAGAATGGGTTTGCAGAAACAAGAAACGTAGTGATACAATTAGGCAAGGAGAGCCTAAGCCGATTCACTGCAGCGATCGTTACAGTTCAACAGCAGGTCGTGAAATCTGATGTTGGACAAGATCCGCAGCTTTTGCTCACTATGTTGTTGTTGTGGTATAAAGATATGATTCATTATCAGGCTGGAAGGCTTGAAGATATCGTTTTTATAGATCAGTCAGAATGGATTGGCAAGCATGCTTTCGCCCGTACACCAGATGGCTGGGTGAACTGCATGGAACATGTGCTAGAGTGCAGCAAGCGAATACGCGCACACGTATCGACGCAGCTGGCGCTGGAGCAATTACTGGTGAATCTACAGGAGGGCTAATGCCTTGTATAATGTCGTCGGGGTCCGCTTTAAGAAGGCGGGCAAGATCTATTACTTTGATCCCGTCGATCTGCCCGTAACGAAAGATCAGTACGCGATCGTCGAGACGGCACGCGGTATCGAATATGGGAAAGTAGTGGTGGGACAGAAGCAGGTCGGTGAATCGGATGTTGTCCTCCCTCTCAAGAAAGTAATACGTATCGCTAACGAAGCCGACGCGAAGGTGGTAGAAGAGAACAAACGGTCGGCGAGCCAAGCATTCACGACATGCTTGGAGAAGATTCGCAACCATCAGCTTAAGATGAAGCTGGTCGATGTGGAATATACGTTTGACCGCAACAAAATCATTTTCTATTTTACCGCTGAGGGTCGGGTTGATTTCCGTGAGCTGGTGAAAGACTTAGCCAGCGTGTTCCGTACACGGATTGAGCTTCGCCAAATCGGCGTTCGCGACGAGGCGAAGATGCTGGGTGGCATCGGTCCTTGCGGACGAGTGCTCTGCTGCTCGTCATGGCTGGGTGATTTCGAGCCGGTATCGATCAAGATGGCGAAAGATCAGAACCTTTCGCTGAATCCGACGAAAATCTCGGGTTTATGCGGCCGATTAATGTGCTGCTTGAAATATGAGCATGACAACTATGAAAGTGTCCGCGAAGAAATTCCGACTGTCGGTAAAATTGTCATTACTTCGCTTGGCGAAGGCAAAGTAACTGGAATTAATGCGGGGAGCAAGACAGTGTTTGTACAGCTGCTCGACATCGGCGGTAAGCCTAAAGAGCTTCCAATGGATGATGTCGTCGTGAAATAACCCGTTCCATCACGATCCTGAGGTGGGAACAAATTTGGATAACAATGATCTGTTTGTACAAATGGACGAGCTGGAAGGCCGCGTAGGCGCCGTTCACGCTGAACTCGGGTTAATGAAGCTGCACGTGAAGAGATTGCTCGAGGAGAATAAGCGGCTGAGTATAGAGAATGATCAATTACGCAAGCTGCTAAGACAGGGTGCGGCGTTCCTGGAGCCACAGCAGGAGCCTGCGGCTGCGGATGAGGTACCGGATCACACGGATAGTACGGAGCAATTGGACGTGATCCCCTCTTCCTCTCCGGAAGCCGAGCCGTTTCCCGTTATTGGCGGCGGTCATGATAATCTTGCCCGTCTTTATCATGAAGGCTTTCATATATGCAATGTCTATTATGGGCATTTGCGGACGGAAGGCGATTGTTTATTCTGTCTCTCGTTCTTGAATAAATAACGGAGAAATCCAAGCCTTATAATTAGTTTGATACTTATATTTGCTTGGATTTCGAACAAGACCCTTTAATGGGTCTTTGTTTTGTTTAGGCGGTCTTATTGGCTACAATAAGGATAGGTTATGAGTGGGGGAACGTAGAGCGGTGGATGTCGGAAAAGAATTAGAGAGCGAAGTTCAAAAGCAAATGACGAAGAGTGCGGAGACAATCGAGCTGCTGCCAGGCGAACGGCTTGATGATCTGATGACGAATGAGCTTCAAATTATTCAGAGCCGAGAAGTGTTCAGCTTCTCGATGGATGCGGTGCTGCTCGCCAGGTTCGCCTCTATTCCGCCGCGCGGGCGGGTCATTGATCTGTGCACGGGGAATGGCGTTATTCCAATGCTGTTGTCGACGAAGACCAAGGCAGCGATCGATGCTGTAGAGATTCAGCCCAGGCTGGCGGATATGGCTAAGCGCAGCGTAGCTTATAATAAGCTTGGCGATCAGATTCGCATTGTAGAGGCAGATCTGCGGCAGTATTGGAAAACAGCAGGCAATGGCATCTACGATGCCGTAACGGTTAATCCGCCTTATATGCCCGCACAGACCGGTGATCAGAATGAGAATGAGCATTATGCGATTGCTCGACATGAGGTGCACTGTACGCTCGATAATGTTGTAGAGGCGTGTTCAAGGCTTGTTCGGACCGGAGGCAAAGTGTCGATGGTTCACCGTCCGAATCGACTGATGGATATTCTGGAATCATTCCGTAAGTGGAGACTCGAGCCGAAACGAATCCGTTTCGTGCATCCGCATGCGGATGCAGAGGCCAATATGTTATTAATAGAAGCAATCCGGGATGGCAAGCCATCGGTTAAGCTTCTGCCACCGCTTATCGTATATACAAAGGAACGGCAATATACCGAGGAGCTTATGCGGCTGTACTATGGCAGCAATGGAGCGTGGGCCGCAGGCGCGGACGGGAAGGAGAACGAATGATTCAAGTTCAACGCAGTTTCGCAGGAGAGGGCAGTGGGACGCTATACTTGGTAGCCACACCAATCGGCAATCTGGAGGATATGACATTTCGGGCGATTCGAACGCTGCGCGAGGTTGATCTCATCGCAGCAGAGGATACGAGGCAGACACGCAAGCTGCTCACCCATTTCGAAATATCAACAAGACTTGTCAGCTATCATGAGCACAACAAGAAGGCGAGCGGCCCAGAGCTGATTCGACTGCTGGAGGAAGGCTCATCGATAGCGCTTGTTAGTGATGCTGGTCTGCCTGCGATATCGGATCCGGGCGCAGACCTTGTCCGTGATGCGGCGGAGCGGGGAATTGCTGTTGTACCGGTACCTGGCGCTAATGCGGCGTTGTCAGCACTGATTATATCGGGACTGCCCACCGAGCGGTTTCTATTCGCAGGCTTCCCGCCAAGACAGCGCAAGGCATTGAACGAATGGCTGACAAGCATCGCAATGGAGCAAGGAACAATTATGATGTACGAATCGCCGCATCGCATTACGAAGACGCTGCCGACAATGCTCGAGGCGCTTGGTGATCGACGTATTGTTATGGCACGTGAATTGACGAAACGGCATGAGGAAGCAGCACGCGGCACAATCACGGAATGCATCGAATGGCTGAACGAGCACCCTCCGCTTGGCGAGTATGTCATTGTCGTTGAGGGATTCACCGCACAGGCATCCGGCCACTCAATAGATGGCAGCATTGCAGATGTTGCAGATGGCGTTCCGAATGGGACAGGTGAGCTGTGGTGGTCGGCTCTATCACTGGATGCGCATGTCAGACATTACGAGGAACAAGCTCAGCTGGATCGGAAGGAAGCGATCAAGCGTACGGCAGTTGACCGTTCGATGCAGAAGCGGGACGTATACAATGCAGTCATGCGCAAAGACGAGAGTGGATGACTCAGAAGGTTATCCACCTTTTGTCCACATAGGGTGCTGTGTTCATTGATCATATGTACAGGGTTGGGGTTAGCGAGGCCAACTTGTTAGAATTGTAAGCGTGGAGCGGGATAGGGGCTCATTGATCGGGAGAAAAAAAAAAGACCTTCCAGGCCGGGTTTAAGCGCTGGAAGGCGTAAGGAGTATGAAAAAGGTTAGAATTAACATGTGGATAAGTATATTATAACCTATAATTCTTATTTTGTCACAGGTGCAGGCAATTCTGATAGGCAAACATTGCAAACAATTTTTCCTTTGAAGTATGCAACGTTCTCTGCATTACCACAGAAGATGCAAGCAGGCTCGTACTTCTTCAACATGATGCGCTCTCCGTCCACGTAAATCTCCAGCGCGTCCTTCTCACCAATACCTAGCGTACGGCGCAATTCGATTGGAATTACAACACGACCCAGCTCATCAACTTTACGAACAATACCTGTAGATTTCATCATAGGAATCAGTCCTCTCTCAAACATAATTATTATTTCGTCACAATTCGACACGGTTTTACTTTTTATGATTAATATAGTACCAAGAATACCCAGATCAGTCAATATAGAAAAATTGTAAAAAGGGTGCTGCAATTTCTGTATTTCCTGTAAACAAGGCATTAAAACAATACAAATATTATACAACAAACTAATTAGGTTTGGAAATGAACATGCGACAGTATTCGACAAAAAAACATGTTCCTGTGTCGAAATATTGAACAAATTAGCTTTTAAGGGGTGTAATTGTCATGGAGCGACTGCTAGCTGAAGAGAAGGTTTTTAAGGATCCTGTTCATAAATCAGTGTATGTTCAGGATGAGCTGATTTGGAATCTTATCAATTCACGAGAGTTTCAAAGGCTGCGCCGTATTCGACAGCTGGGCACGTCCTATCTAACCTTTCATGGTGCTGAGCATAGTCGATTCTCTCATTCATTGGGTGTCTATGAAATTACACGGCGTATTATCTCGCAATTCGAGCGCAATGAGTATAAGGATTGGCCGCGTGAAGAACGACTTCCAGCCCTATGTGCAGCGCTACTTCACGATCTTGGTCACGGACCGTTCTCTCATTCCATTGAGGCGGTTTTCGACACGGATCATGAAGATTGGACATGTCGCATTATAATGGAAGAGACGGAAGTCAATCAGATTCTCCGTGAGGTGGACGAGACATTCCCAGCTCGCGTTGCAGCTATTATTAAGAAGCAATACGATAAGCCGATTGTCGTAAACCTGGTGTCGAGCCAGATGGATGCGGATCGAATGGATTATTTGCTGCGGGATGCGTACTTCACGGGTGTCCATTATGGCACGTTCGACCTTGAACGGATCCTGCGTGTGCTTCGTCCTCATCAGGGACGAATTGTCGTGAAGGAGAGCGGCATGCATGCGGTGGAGGATTACTTGATGTCGCGCTATCAAATGTACTGGCAGATTTACTTCCATCCGGTTACGCGAAGCTCAGAAATTATTCTTCGCCACATCTTCGGCAGGGCGAAGGAATTATACCTTAACGGTTATCAGTTCGAGTGGCTTCCGAGGCCGCTGCTGAAGCTGTTCCAAGGGGAATTGACGACGAGCGATTATTTCTTATTAGATGAAGCGTTAGCTCAGACCGTGTTCATGGCATGGTCGGACGAGCGGGATGAGTGGCTGTCGGATCTGTGCAGAAGGTTCTTACATAGACGTCTGTATAAAGAAGTCATCGTAAGCGATCATAATGAGGCGCTCTACGAAGAGGCGAGGCAGCAGCTGCGTCAGGCGGGGCTGCATCCTGATTATCACCTCGCGGTTGACTTCCCATTCGATCTTCCTTACGATGTGTACCGGCCGGATGCTGGAAACGGGAAGAAAAACAGTGAGAAGCCGCCGATTCTGCTGCTTGATTCAGAAGGCGGACTGTCGGAAATTTCGGCCCGCTCTGATATTATAAGGTCACTGACCGGATTGCATCAGGACAAGCATCGCTGGTACTTCCCGGACGATCTGCTCCGCCCAGTTGCTCATCGGCTGGACAGTCATATTCGTGCGATTTTTGGCTGCTAAAATGCAAGTTTTTTTGCTACATTAGACGGTTGTATATATAGGAAGGAGAAAGTATGACATCATGAATGGAAAACTTACATTAATTGATACGCACACACACCTCGACAATCACAAATTCGACAGTGACCGTGAAGAAGTAATCGCGCGAGCACGCGAAGCGGGTGTCGAAATTATGGTAAATATCGGGTTTGATCGCGAAACAATCCCAACGACAATGGCGCTGGCGGAGAAGTACGATTTTATCTATGCCGCAGTGGGCTGGCACCCTGTTGAGAGCATTCATATGCAGGATGGGGACCTTGAATGGATCGAGTCACTAATGTCGCATCCGAAGGTAGTGGCAATCGGCGAAATCGGGCTCGATTATCATTGGGATACGTCACCTAAGGAAGTCCAGCATCGTGTATTCCGTGAGCAAATTCGTCTTGCGCGCAAGGTGGGCAAACCAATCGTTATTCATAACCGAGATGCGCATGAAGACGTCGTACGTATATTGAGGGAAGAGAAAGCCGAGGAGGTTGGCGGTATCATGCACTGCTTCTCAGGCAGCTGGGATACAGCGAAGGCTTGTCTCGATATGAACTTCTATATTTCGTTCGGTGGACCGGTTTCATTCACGAATGCAAGGGTGCCGAAGGAAGTGCTTTCACGAGTGCCGAACGATCGTTTGCTCATCGAGACGGATTCCCCATATTTGGCACCGCATCCTTATAGAGGAAAGCGAAATGAGTCCTCCTATGTCGCGCTTGTGGCTGAAGCTGCAGCGGCAATTAAAGGAATTAGCATGGAAGAATTGGGATATTTAACGTCTCTAAACGCTAGAAAATGTTTCCGATTAGAACAATAACGGCTGAAATATTGAGGAATCGGGAGCTTACGTGTGATAAAAGTTGATTTAGTTCCCAAAACCGCTTCTCTTTTTGCTGAATTTCCTTAAATATCGTTTAAATCGACTTTTATCCGTTCTTTACAATGCATGCGAACACGGGGTATGATTCATTTCAGAACTTACCCAATGTATTGGATTTCCAGTAACACGCTTAATCTCCTAATGGAGAACGGGGGAACCATATGTGGAAATGCTGCACAGTGATTTGTGCGCATGGAAGCATAACCGATGGGGTGAATTTGGAAGCATTGCATAACGGTCTATCCGCTGCAATGTGACAATAGGGCAACTCTCTTGCCCGAACCCGACAGCTAACCTCGTAAGCGAAATAGAGAGATCAACCTTCGAATCCCACTTTCCATGTTTAGTCGCGACCAAACGGGAAGCCACGAAGCAGATGATCCTCTGTCGATGGCTTCTTTTCTTTTTGAATAAAGAAGTTTGCGTCGACATAGGGTTAGCAATGGAGGTGAGGGTGTGAGGGACTGGATTGCATGATTCATCATTCGTCATGCCAATATACTATAGTCGCGTCAATTGTATCATGCGAAACACTCGACGGCGGGACTTTGAAGGAGGACCGAAGAAGTGGGCGTAATTCCGCAAGAGGACACCCATGGGAAACGATCATCCAGCATGTCATTCGCATTGCGATGGAAGCATGAAAACGTGCGGTTAATCACATTGAGTATAATTATCTCAATCGCTATGACTTTCATGTTATTGGTGTTGTTGTACGGAACGGCTGAGAGAAGCGTCTCCGTAGTAGTGAATGGACAAGAGAGCGTCGTGAAAACGAAGCAATGGGTCCTGCAACGCCTACTGGATGAACAAGCTATTACGGTTGGGCCGCATGATAAGGTGTCGATCCCTTTGAATGCAGCGATTAAAGACGGAGACCGTATTGTAATTGATACGGCGAATCCTGTAACCGTAACGGCTGATGGCAAGACTTGGACTGTGTACACGACCGAGGATACCGTGCAAGCGGCGATCGAGGAATTAAATATTCCGGTTCGTAGCTATGATAAAGTATATCCGGCGCTGACGGCAGAGCTGACACCGAACATGGCGGTGAAGGTAGTACGTGTGGAGCGTAAGGTAACGAGCTCCCAGCATACGGTTCCTTTCACGATCGTGAAGCAAGAGGACCCTTCCCTCGAGCAGGGTAAAGAGAAGACGGTTACGAACGGCACTAATGGTGTTATTGTGAAACAATTTGAGAGCGTGTATGAGGACGGCAAGCTGGTATCGACTGCTCTCGTCGAGAAGTCAGTAGAAAGACCAACGGTCAATCAAGTGGTTGCTGTTGGCACGAAGAAGGCGCAGCCGAAGGTTACAACCTTATCGGCCCAATCCTCGAGCGGCCCGCAGACAGTATCGTTCAAAGGCGTTTCCTTCAAGGCGAAGAAAGTGCTGAAGAATGTTACGCTGACGGCTTATTCCGCCGGTGTAAAATCGACGGGTAAGAGCGAGAGCCATCCGCTATACGGCATTACAGCCTCCGGCACGAAGGTGAAGGAAGGACGGACAATCGCCGTTGATCCGAACGTTATTCCGATCGGCTGGTGGGTATACATCGAAGGTATCGGATTCCGTCGTGCGGAAGACAAGGGTAGTGCGGTTAAAGGGAAGAAGATCGACGTTTATTACGAAAGCGAAGACTACGCGGAAGAGTTTGGTTCGAAGAAAGGCTATACCGTGTATATTATCGGGCCTAACAAACCAGCTTCGAGCTAGTGGACTTCGTCGTATGACATATTCAGTATCAGATATGTATCGTAATTCACAGCCAAATATGCCATCATAAGAAGAGGCGATGCCTCTTCTTTTTGTATGCTCGTAGGAAGGAATGGCGCAAGATGATTAAAGAAATAATTGTGGTGGAAGGCAAGGATGATACGGCAGCCATTAAACGGGCAGTCGAGGCTGATACAATCGAAACAGGCGGTTCTGCCATCGGCGAGCAAGTGCTGAAGCGGGTAGAGCTGGCTATGGAGCGGCGGGGCGTTATTATTTTCACAGATCCCGATCATGCAGGCGAACGGATTCGACGTATTGTGGCACAACGTGTTCCTGGCTGCAAGCATGCGTTTCTTCCACAAGAGGAAGCGATGTATAAAGGCGATATAGGCGTCGAGAATGCATCTCCGGAAGCGATTCGCAAAGCGCTGGCTAATGTACGGACCGAGCAGCTGGCTGGAGAAGGCGGATCGGTCGAAGTATCATGGGACGATATTATAGAAGCGGGACTTACCGTTCATCCTCAGGCAGCCCAGCGTCGAGAGGTTATAGGCAAGCTTCTCGGCATCGGATATGCGAACGGCAAAACCTTCTATAAACGCTGCGTAAGCTTCCGAATCACGAAGACGGAGTTTATAGAAGCTTATCGGCAAATGGAGCAGCAGCTGGAACAGGAGCGTGGCTAGTTAATGAGCAGTAATGAACAGAAGAAGAATTCGTCGGTAGAGGTGGCTACCCCATCGCGGACACGCGATATTGTTAAGAAGTACGGCTTTGAGTTTAAGAAAAGCCTTGGACAGAACTTTCTAATCGATCAGAATATCCTGCACAAAATCGTATCCGCTGCAGAGCTCGATTCGACGAAGGGCGCGCTCGAAATTGGACCGGGCATTGGCGCGCTTACGCAGCATCTCGCACAAGCGGCGGGCAAGGTGACAGCGGTTGAGATCGACAATCGTCTCATTCCCATTCTGCGCGATATACTTGCAGAAGAAGATAATGTTGAGGTTATTCATGCAGACGTGCTGAAGCTCGACTTGAAGCAGCTGTTCGCAGAACGGTTCAGTGGTGTATCCGGCGTCAGCGTAGTTGCGAATCTTCCCTACTACGTTACAACGCCTATTCTTATGAAGCTGCTAGAGGATCGGCTCCCACTGGAGAATATCGTCGTTATGATCCAGAAGGAAGTTGCAGACCGAATGGCGGCGAAGCCAGGCGGCAAGGACTACGGCAGCTTGAGCGTTGCCGTGCAGTATTACTGCGTACCGAGCATTGTATGCATCGTACCGCATACCGTGTTCATTCCACAGCCTAATGTCGACTCGGCGGTTATCAAGCTGTCGCTCCGTGACAGGCCTGCAGTCGAAACGCCGGACGAGGCTCATTTCTTCCGTGTCGTGCAATCCTCATTCGCGCAGCGCCGCAAAACGCTCATGAACAATCTCTCGTCTTGGCTCGGCAAAGACCAGCGTGAAACGTTGACCGCTCTGCTTGAGCAGATCGGCATCGACCCAGGCCGCCGCGGCGAAACGCTGTCCCTCGACGAATTCGCCAAGCTAAGCACGGCTCTCCACGAGGCAGGGCTAGGCTTGCAAGATTAGTCAGTGATTGCCCTTTACTGCCCCGATTCCGTTGCATTTCGTGCAATGGAATTGGGGCAGTTTTGCTTTATAGAGTAACTCTGCTGTATTTCGTACAATTGGAACGACCGATAATGGTGAAAACAATCCAATCTGCCCCCTCCAGCTATTTTCCGTTGCACAAAGTACAATCAAAGAGCTTCAGGACTGCATACTCCATCATTTCTGCTGCACAAAATACAACGGCGTTTATAGGTAATGAGTGCGTATGCGAACGCTCAAACCGCTCTTCCGCATAAAGCTCTTAGATCCCACAGGGATCACCCGCAGGAGCGCCCAAAGTAGAGTGTGTCCCGTAGGGACGAAAGCGAGCATCAGCACGTACTAACCCAGTTGCGCCGAATTGTAGGCAGACGTTCTACCGTACCTAGTCACAATCCAACCTATCCCACTTCACCAAACGCAGCTAGACCAGTCCTCCGGGTGTCCAGAGGGCTTGAGCCCTTAGAGCCCTCCCCTGAGACCAGGGGAGGGTTTGGGCGGGGTCGAAAAAGCTTTGAAAATAATAAAAGAATTTATAAATAATTAATGACCGTTCCCGTCAGGGACAATCCCTTGCTAGGGGCTGAGCCCCTAGCAAGGGGGCTCCGAGGGCCAAGCCCTCGGATATTAGGTGTCACCTTCTAGGAAGGTCACCCATAGGATACACGAAGAGGTGATCTGCCCATGAAGCAGGGGGACTTGGTCGTCCGCAAATCTTACGGCGGTGACGTGCTGTTCCGCATTGAACAATTACGAGATAACCAACTAGCTGTCTTGAAAGGCACGGATTATCGGCTGCTTGCGGATTCGCCGCTTCTTGATCTGGCAGTCGTGAACGATCCGGATTCGACGCCAGCATCCCAGCAGGTGCGCATTAAGGTCAAGGAATCGCTGCGTCGAATGCAGGAGAAGCTTCCGCCAGTCCATGTGCAGGATGGACCGATTCGATTAGCTTCCCAGTCAGCATCGTCGTCGAACCCTTCGTTCTACGAGATGCCGGGCAAAGTGCTTCATCTCGATGGCGATGGCAATTATATGCGTAAAAGCATGCAGCTATATTCACAGATGCGTATCCCAGCGCATGGCATTCATGTCCACGAGGGACAAATGCCCGAGCTGCTGTATCGTCTGCTGCCGGAATTGAAGCCCGACATCGTCGTTATTACCGGACACGACGGTGTGCTCAAGAACAGACGAAGCGAGGACTTGGGCAGCATCAGCAGCTATAAGAACTCCAAGAACTTCGTGGATGCCGTTCGCGTAGCCCGCGATTATGAGAAAAACCGTGATTCGCTCATCGTGATCGCTGGCGCCTGTCAGTCCCACTATGAAGCACTGCTGCAGGCTGGCTCCAATTTTGCAAGCTCGCCAGGCCGAATTCTCATTCATGCCCTTGATCCTGTTTATATTGCAATCAAGGCGAGTGCAACACCGATCCGCGAGACGATCGATCTTCCCGAGGTCATTCAAGGGACGATTAGTGGAATCGAAGGAATCGGTGGCATTGAGACGGTCGGACGGCTGCGCAGAGGACTGCCGAAGCCGAAGTGGACGAAGCAGGCAGCTGAAGCGAATATAATAAGTTAGACGCAAATATATAACCCTATGTTTCAAGTATAAAATTGAAAAATACTATTGACACCAACTTTTGTTGGCTGATATAATTATTGACCAATTTGACACTACCTCCTTAGATCGTTATAATGGACGAGGAAAGAGGTGGTAGTGGACAATGGCAAAAAATGCGCTGTCGGAAATCAAACGCAGCTTAGAAGCCCACGTCGGATCGAAAATTCGGCTCCGCGCCAACGGGGGCCGACGAAAGACCGTCGAACGCACCGGAGTACTGGAAGAAATCTACCCATCTGTTTTCATTGTCAAGCTTGATCAGGAAGAGAGCGCATTTAAACGCGTTTCATACAGCTATGCGGATATATTGACTGAATCGGTCGAAGTCCATGTATGCAATGAAGAAGGGCAAGTGCGCATCAACTATATACAATAGCAGCAGCGGTCGGCGTCGTCCGGCTGTATCTAATGTGCATCCCATGTGGATGCGCATTTTTTTTGCCCTATTTGCCTTATTAGTGTTTTACGTTTACGGTCAACCGATCCACCGAATGAATACATACCGAATCAGGGCATGCTAAAGAAGCATTAGGCCATTATTCGTCACCATGAATGAGGTAAGGAGGGAATACCAATGAGCAGAAGAAGACGGGGTACCATGTCCGAGAATTTGAAATATGAGCTTGCCAAAGATCTAGGCTTTTACGATACCGTTCAGCAGGAAGGCTGGGGAGGCATCCGCGCCAAAGATGCCGGCAACATGGTCAAGCGTGCGATTCAATTGGCGGAGCAGGCTGCTGCGAATAAGACGAATCAGTAATTCAGCTTCAACATTGCATACTTGCCGAAGGCGTCAACCTTACAAGCTCCCGTCAATAACGGCTGGGGCTTGTTTGCGTATGGATGCCGGGTGCATTCCATTTATTAGGATCAGTCTTTTTCGCATTTCTTGACTCCGTTTGTTATAATAGGTGGAGTTAACCATACGAACGGGTGAAAATGATGAAAATATACGAGAAAGCCCCTGCCAAAATAAATTTGCTGCTCGACGTGCTTCATAAGCGCAATGACGGCTTCCATGAAGTTGAGATGATTATGACAATGGTCGACCTGGCCGATCGTCTCGAGATGGAAGAGCTGCAGCGTGACCAGATTATTATCTCGAGTCAGGCTGGATACATACCGCTCGATGAGAAGAACCTTGCGTTCCAAGCGGCGAAGCTGATTAAAGATCGTTATGACGTCCGTAAGGGCGTATATATTCATTTGGACAAAAAGATTCCGGTAGCCGCAGGCCTTGCTGGCGGATCAAGCGACGCAGCGGCAGCCCTTCGCGGGTTGAACCGGCTGTGGGGACTTGGCATATCGGACGAAGAACTATGCGTCCTTGGTGCAGAGCTTGGTTCCGACGTTCCGTTCTGTGTAACAGGGGGAACGGCGATTGCAACCGGACGCGGCGAACGACTGGAGCGTATCGATAATCCGCCGCAGTGCTGGGTCGTATTGGCCAAGCCTCCGATCAATGTATCGACTGCGGATGTGTATGGTCGTTTCAAAGCCTCGGAGGTCAAATCGCACCCATCCATGAAGGATATGCTGGATGCAATTGCGAAAGGCTCGTTCAATGACATGTGCGCTTCACTGGGCAATGTACTCGAAGAGGTTACGCTAAAGTATTACCCCGAGGTGCTGCAACTGAAGGAAAGCATGCAGAAGCTAGGCGCAGAAGGCGTACTGATGTCCGGCAGCGGACCAACGGTATTCGGCCTTGTATCGAAGGAAGCGAAGCTGGCGCGTATCTACAATGGCCTCCGCGGATTTTGCAAAGAGGTGTATGTCGTTCGAGTGCTGAGGTAGCTGCGCGCAGACAGCATATCGGAGAATAAGATCGGCTCTTGGGACCCTCCTTTGCGTTGCAGGGAGGGTCTTGATCGTCGTATCCTTGATTAAATCCGTATAAAAGTGGTATATTTGCTTTATAATATTCGGATTTTGGCGAGGAGAGATATACGTTGAAAAAATTGAAACGAAGTGCTCGACTCGTAGAAATGACACAGTATTTATTGAGCCGTCCACACAGACTCATCTCGCTGACCGCATTCGCGGATCGCTATCAATCCGCTAAGTCCTCGATTAGCGAGGATTTGGCGATTATTAAAGAAGTGTTCGAAGACGAAGGAATTGGAGAATTGCATACGCTTGCTGGCGCGGCAGGGGGCGTGAAGTTCACGCCGAGGATTGGCCAAGATACAGCGCTGGAGACGATTCAGACGGTATGCCGCCAGCTGGAACAGCCGGAACGCGTGCTGCCTGGTGGCTATTTGTTCATGACCGATATGCTTGGACAGCCCGAGCTGCTGTCGGAGCTGGGGCGCATGTTCGCTACAGCTTTCGCTGGTCGTGAAATCGACGTTATTATGACGGTAGAGACGAAGGGGATTCCGCTTGCCTATGCAACTGCGGCCTGCCTCAACCTGCCGGTCGTTATTGTTCGTCGAGACAATAAGGTGACGGAAGGCTCTGCTGTGAGCATTAACTACGTATCGGGTTCCAATAAGCGCATTCAGACAATGTCACTCGCTAGACGTACGCTGCGCGAGGGTTCGCGTGTGCTTATTATTGATGACTTCATGAAGGCAGGCGGAACGATTCAAGGCATGATGGATCTGCTCGGCGAATTCAATGCGAAGGTTGTTGGTGTCGGCGTATTCGTCGAATCTGGCGAACTGGGAACGGAGGAGCGTCTGTTGGAGGACTATGTGTCGCTTGCGAAGGTAACGGCAGTAGACTTAAAGTCCAAACAAACGATGGTCATTCCCGGCAACTTTTTCAAATAAAATATAACAATTTGGACGGAGGAAATCACACGTGAAATTGAAACCAGAAATCGTGAACGCAGCAGGTGCACCCGCTGCAATTGGTCCTTATTCGCATGCTGCTAAGGTAGGAAATCTGCTCTTTACTTCGGGCCAAATTCCACTCGGTCCAGATGGACAACTTGTTGAAGGCGGCATCGAGGAGCAAACGCATCAAGTGTTCCGCAACCTGCAGGCGGTACTTGAAGCAGCGGGCGCAACGTTCGCAGATGTAGCGAAAGCAACGGTATTTATTAAGGATATGAACCAATTCGGAGCGGTGAATGCGATCTATGGATCCTACTTCGGAGATCATAAACCAGCACGCTCGACTGTAGAGGTTGCGCGCCTGCCGAAGGACGTTCTTGTCGAAATAGAATTGATCGCATCGGTATCTGTCGAACAATAGCGAAAAGTTTTCTAGCTCAAAAAAAAATATATAAAATAGCATAAGTTTTCCAAAAAAATAGAAGGAATTTGCTCTAAAGTGTGGAAGTATACACCAAGTCTTCGAGAGGCAAAGGTGGTGAACACAAGTGCAAATTACAGATGTCAGACTCCGACGTGTAAACTCGGAGGGCCGTATGAAGGCTATTGCTTCGATCACCATTGATAATGAATTCGTCGTTCACGATATCCGTGTTATTGACGGCAACAATGGCATGTTCGTTGCTATGCCAAGTAAACGGACTCCAGACGGAGAATTCCGGGATATCGCTCACCCGATTTCTTCAACCACCAGGGAGAAAATCCAAGCTGCTGTACTCGCTGAGTACGAGCGCGCTGCTGCGGAAGAGGAAGTTATCGAAGAAGGAGCGTAATAATGAGACGAAGAGAGCCTATGGGCTCTCTTTTCTTTTGCATATGAATAAGATATAGTCAAATACAGAATAAGCGGGCTTCAAGCGAATGTTGGCAGGAGGTAATGATGTTGAAATTGATGGCAATTGTGCTTGCAGCAGGGCAGGGCAAGCGGATGAAATCCAAGCTATATAAAGTACTTCACCAGGTATGCGGCAAGCCGATGGTGGAGCATGTGCTTGATACGGTAGATGCAACAGCATGCGAGCGTAAGGTTGTCGTTGTTGGGCACGGCGCAGAGCTGGTCAAAGCAACGCTGGGTGATCGCGCAGAGTTCGTGCTGCAGGCAGAGCAGCTTGGTACGGGCCATGCGGTGCAGCAGGCTGCGGCGCTCATCGGTGAAGAAGAAGGTACGACCGTCATTCTGTATGGCGATACGCCGCTAGTTACAGCCGAAACGCTTGGCAAGCTGTTAGAGCAGCATACGAGTGCGGGTGCAGCTGCAACAGTGTTGACGGCAGTCGTACCGAATCCGCAAGGACTGGGCCGCATTATCCGCGGCGAGGGCGGACAAGTGCTGCGCATTGTTGAGCAGAAGGACTGCTCGCCGGAGGAAGCTGCGATTACTGAAATCAATACGGGCATGTACTGCTTCAATAACCGCAAGCTGTTTGATGCGCTGAAGCTTGTGACAAACAATAACGCGCAAGGAGAATACTACCTTACCGATGTACTTGAGATACTGCGTACGCAAGGCGAGACGGTTGGGGCTTACATCGCCTCCGATTTCTCGGAAGGAATCGGCGTGAATGACCGCGTTGGTCTCGGAGAAGCGGAACAGCTTATGCGTGCACGCATCGTGCGCCAGCATCAAATTAACGGCGTCACGATCATTGACCCGGCAGCGACTTATATTGAAGCGGGCGTTGTGATTGGCTCGGATACGATTGTTCATCCGGGAACGATTCTGCGCGGCAAGACGGTCATTGGCGAGGACTGCGTGATTGGCCCACAAGCAGACCTTACGAACACGAAGGTCGATAATGGTGCGGCTATTAAATACTCGGTTGCAGTCGATGCGGTTATTGGCGCGGAAAGCGCGGTTGGTCCATATGCAAACCTCCGTCCGGGCTCTGTTCTTGGCCGCGAGTGCAAAATTGGCGATTTCGTTGAGTTGAAAAATGCTTCGCTCGGCGATGGCAGCAAGGTGTCGCATCTGAGCTACGTCGGGGATGCCGTCGTGGGCAAAGACGTTAATATTGGCTGTGGCGCAATCACGGTTAACTATGACGGCTTTAACAAGTCTGTAACCGAGATCGGCGATAACGCCTTCGTCGGCAGCAACGTTAATCTGATTGCACCGGTCAAGATCGGCGACGGTGCATATGTAGTAGCAGGCTCGACGATTACACAGGACGTAGCTGCGAATGACATGGCGATTGCACGTGTTCGTCAGGAGAACAAGACGGGCTACGGCGAGAAGCTTCGCGCACGCGCGAAGGCGAAGAAGGAACGTCTCTCCAAACAATAGTTGAGGGAAAAACTGTTCGAATGCCCGATTATTTCGCTTGGCTATAGGTAAGCCTATGGGAGAAAGCGAAGGAGGTTATCCAATTGGGCATTCCATTGACAGTTGAGACAAGAACAACAAGAACGAAGCGTGAAATTCACGAGCTGCGCAATCAGGGCAAAGTACCTGGCATTGTATACGGGCCAAGCCTTACTGCGCCGACGCCGATTGCGATTGCGGAGCGAGAGCTGCTGCCGCTGCTTCGTTCGCATCCGAATGCGGTGCTCTCGGTTACACTTCCGGGTGGTGCGACCGAGTCGGTCGTCATCAACGAGGTTCAGCGTGACCCGCTTACGCATGAGGTCGTTCATATCGATCTGCATCAAATCAATATGAACAAGAAGCTTCGGACACATGTGCGGTTGGAAGCAACAGGCGATAGCCAAGGTGAGCGTGAAGGCGGAATTCTGCAGCTAATTGCTCATGAGCTGGAGATTGAGTGTCTGCCGGATCAACTGCCGGAAGTCATTAAATTCGATGTGACTTCACTGGGGGTTGGTGAAAGCATGTTCGTGCGTGACATTCCGATGCCGGCAGGCGTAACGGTTCGTTCGGATGCCGATCAGGCGGTCGTTACGATTCTTGCGCCGCAGCTGGATCTATCGGAGGAAGAAGCAGAAGCGCAGGCGGTCGAGCTGCATGAAGCGGAATCGCGTTCGAAGCATGAGAAGATGGAAGCGGTCAAGACAGGAGTCGGCGGCCAGGACGCGTAGCCGGCGTTGCAATAGACCTTCCCCTGTGCTTGTACCTCGCAACACCTATGCAAGAGAGGCTGCTTATGCAGCCTTTTTGTGTAAACACGAGAATGTATACGCTAGTGATATAATAGTTGAGCTTATTTAGGCTGCACTTGGCAAGAGGATGCTCAATGCACTTATAGGAGTTGAATCATACATATGAAGTGGTTTGTAGGGTTAGGCAATCCGGGAACACAATATCAGAGCACGCGGCACAATGTCGGGTTTATGGCAATCGATGAGCTTGCCAAACGCTGGGGGATTAGTGTAACGCAGAGCAAGTGCAAGGCGCTTGTCGGGGAAGGCAACGTGGGCGGTACGAAGGTTGTACTGATGAAGCCGATGACCTATATGAATCTGTCAGGCGAGTCGATTCGTGCTTATATGGATTACTATAAAGTAGCGCTGGAGGATCTTATCGTGATCTACGATGACCTCGATACAGAAATCGGCCGTATTCGTCTGCGCTATCAAGGCAGCCCGGGCGGCCATAACGGCATCAAGTCGATTATTCAGCATGTCGGGACGCAGCAATTTAACCGTATCCGGATGGGCATTACGCGTCCTCAGCCAGGCGGCAACATCGCGGATTATGTCTTGTCCAACTTCCCGAAGGCCGAGCAGGATAAGTTGTCCGCAATGATCAGTCAGACATGCGACGCCGCCGAATTCGCGCTCAAGGCGACGTTCGAGCAGACGATGGCTAAGTTTAATGGCTAGTGAGAGCCGAGAGCGCATGCCTTGGTACCATTCGTCCACTCGGGCTGACCACCTCCCGCATAAGCTGTCTACGGTATAAGAACCGAAAGGAGTGGGAGCGTTGGTTAGATTAGTGAGCCCTCCGTTCATACTGCCAGGAGGCACCATCGCAAGAACAACACGACCGTCGACGACTGCACGTACGAGTCCAACCTTCAATCGGCTTACGGTTGTATGGGTGCAGAACAGCGGCGTACCGTTTCAGACGACGAACTTCTTTGCCCAGCTGATCCGCAACGGCAGAGTCGTGTCCCAAGCGGTGTTCGATCCGTTCGGCGTTGTCCGGTTCAACAACATCGGAACGCTGACGCAGGTCAGCTACGAGCTGCGCGCGTTTAACCCGGCAGGCATCCTGCAGCGGGTACGGACAATTCCGGCAGGCGTTCAGACGTTCGCGATTATCGGGTAAAAGCCCTCTCTGGCCATCGTTATATTGCTTCAATTCGGGGCATACTAACGTGTATAACGAATGGTCAGGAGGCATACATATGGCTGTGAACTACATTTGCCCGCATTGCCGGTCTACGGTAGGAACGATTGAGAGCGCGACGGTAACTGAGCAGCAGCTCGGCTTCCATTTCTTGACCCCCGAGGAGCGCAGCGATATAATAGCGTATAACCCAAACGGGGACGTCATTGTTAATGTGGTTTGTGATTATTGCCGCGAAGCAATTGAAGCGAATCCAGAGCTTGTGCTTATACCAAATCCGCTTCAGTAGCTATGGAATACAAGCGACAGCCTTAGCCTAGGCATCGGGATGGCTGAGGCTTCTTTGTGTGTTCTCCGCATAAGAATTCATAAGCTTCCAGGAAGTACAGGAAAGAATGAAAGATCATTGGCGACAAAACCTACCTCATGCTTACGTCGCTAGAGGTTTTCTCATTGTCATACGGTGCGATCGTATATACGTGCCGCAGAAGGAAGGTGCCGTTTCCATTGAAAGCGTTAATTAAGGCTTTTGCCGCAGATGCCGACTATCAGACCGTACTGTCGGGTATTACAGCGGGCATGCGGGAGCAGCTTATATCGGGCCTGGCCGGTTCGTCCCGTCAGGTGCTTGTGTCAGCGCTGCGCACCGATTTGGATCGGCCAATGCTGGTCGTCACCCACAATATGTTCGCAGCTCAGAAAATTGTAGAAGATTTGCAGGAACTGCTGCCTCCGGGCGATGTTCTTCTTTATCCCGCTAACGAATTGGTGGCCGCCGAATCGGCTGTCTCGAGTCCAGAGACGCTGGCACAGCGCATTGACGCGCTAATTAGGCTGTCCCAAGGGTATCGCGGGATTGTCGTCGTTCCTTTCAGCGGCGTCAGACGCTATTTGCCTGTGAAGGGCATTATGGCAGAGGCGCAAATTTCGCTAAAAGTCGGCGATACGCTTCCGATCGATACGTTTCTCCGAAGCATGACCGGAATCGGTTATGAGCGAGTGGATCGCGTAGAGTCGAAGGGCGAAATGAGCGTCCGAGGCGGTATCGTTGACTTCTATCCGTTGACGTCCTCGGTCGCATGCCGCGTAGAGTGGTTTGACGACGAGATCGATTCGATTCGTACGTTCGATCCAGCTGATCAGCGGTCTCTTGATAAGCTGGAGTCGTTCATTGTGACGCCATGCCGCGAATTGCCGGCAGATGAGCACAGGTTCAAGAATGCAGCGCTGCAGGCTGCGAATCTGCTAGAGAAGCAGCTTGATCGGATGACGGACCGAACGGCGAAGGAACGTCTGCGTGCCGAGATTGGCAGCGAGATGGAGAAGCTGCGGGAAGGGCAATATTTTAGCGAAATGTATAAGTATGTCTCGCTGCTCTACCCAGAACGTCATACGCTGCTTGACTATATTCCATCGGATACGCTCCTTATTATGGATGAGCCGCTTCGTCTCATCGAGACTGCTCGCCAGCTGGAGCGGGATGAAGCCGAATGGGCAACCCATCTGCTGTCACATGGCAAGTCGCTTCCGGGGCTGCCGCTTGCACGCGAGAACGATGAAATTTTGCACCACCGCGCTTATCAGACGGTGTTCCTGTCGTTGTTCCTGCGCCAAATTCCGCATACGCAGCCGCAAAACATCCTTAACTTCATGTGCCGTGCGACGCAGAACTTCCATGGGCAGATGAATGTGCTTAAAGCGGAGATGGACCGGTGGAAGAAAGCCGGAGCTACCGTCATGATGCTCGCAGGCAGCGCGGAGCGGATGGATCGCATGCGCAGGGTGCTGCAGGACTACAATATTGAGCCGCCGATGCTCATAGAGGGCAATCTGCAGGCTGGTTTTGAGCTGCCATCGATTCATCTGGTTGTGATTACAGAAGGCGAGATGTTCTCGCAGAAGCAGCGGAAAGCAACGCGTGTCGACAAGAAGATCGATAACGCTGAACGGATCAAGAGCTATACAGAGCTGAAGGTCGGCGATTACGTCGTCCATCAGAATCATGGTATCGGCAAGTACCTTGGCATCGGCACGCTTGTGATTGGCGGCATTCATAAAGATTATATGCATGTCATGTATGCAGGCGGCGATAAGCTGTCCATTCCGATCGAACAGATCGATATGATTCAGAAGTATGTGGGCGCTGAGGAGAAGGAACCGAAGATCTACAAGCTCGGCGGCAACGAATGGAACAAGGTCAAAACGAAGGTCCGTTCGTCTGTCAAAGATATTGCGGATGAGCTCATTAAGCTGTATGCCGAGCGCCAGGCGAGCCCGGGGTTTGCTTTTAGCACGGATACGCCTTATCAGCAGGAGTTCGAGGCGATGTTCCCATACGATGAGACGCGGGACCAGCTTCGTGCAATTGAAGAGATCAAGAAGGATATGGAGATGACGCGTCCGATGGACCGTCTCTTGTGCGGCGACGTTGGTTATGGCAAGACAGAGGTAGCGGTAAGGGCAGCGTTCAAGGCGGCTATAGAAGGCAAGCAAGTGGCTATACTGGTACCAACGACCATTCTCGCCCAGCAGCACTATGAGACGTTCCGCGAGCGGTTCTCTGGCTATCCGTTCAAGGTGCAGGTGCTCTCCCGTTTCCGTTCCCGCAAGGAGCAGACCGAGACGATGAAAGGGATAAAGGCGGGTACCGTCGATATTATTATCGGCACGCACCGCCTGCTGTCGCAGGATGTCGTGTTCAAGGATCTTGGCCTGCTCATCGTCGATGAAGAGCAACGCTTCGGTGTCTCGCATAAAGAGAAGCTGAAGCGGCTGAAGACGAACGTTGACGTGCTTACGCTTACAGCTACGCCTATTCCGCGTACGCTGCATATGTCTATGCTAGGCGTTCGCGATCTTTCGGTTATCGAGACACCGCCGGAAAATCGGTTCCCGGTACAAACCTACGTGCTGGAATACAGTACATCGCTCGTCAGGGAAGCGGTCGAACGTGAATTAGCACGCGGCGGACAGGTATACTATCTGTACAACCGCGTACAAGGCATCCATCAGGTGGCGGATCAGATTAAGGCGCTTGTGCCGGATGCGAGAGTAGCAGTCGGACATGGTCAGATGTCAGAGCAGGAGCTGGAGAAGACGATTCTCGACTTCCTCGATGGTGAATTCGACGTGCTGGTCAGCACGAGCATTATTGAGACAGGCGTCGATATTCCGAACGTAAACACCCTTATTGTTCATGACGCGGACAAAATGGGCCTGTCGCAGCTGTATCAGCTTCGCGGAAGGGTTGGCCGGTCCAACCGGATCGCATACGCTTACTTTACGTATCAGCGGGACAAGGTGCTGACGGAAGTAGCGGAGAAAAGGCTGCAATCGATCAAAGAGTTCACCGAGCTCGGATCCGGCTTCAAAATCGCAATGCGTGACCTTGCGATCCGCGGAGCGGGCAATCTGCTCGGGGCGGAGCAGCATGGCTTCATCGCCTCGGTTGGCTTTGACCTGTACTCGCAGATGCTCGCCGATGAGGTAGCTGCCCGCAAGGCGCAGCTTGAAGGAACGACGCAGGTTGTTGAACGGAAAGTGTCGACGGTTATCGATGTCAGCATCGATGCATACCTGCCGTCGGATTATATTTATGACAGCATTCAGAAGATCGAGATTTACAAGAAAGTAGCCAGCATTCGCTCTATTGCAGAAGCAGAGGATTTGGGCGAAGAGCTTGTCGACCGCTTCGGCGATCTGCCGGTTGCAGTTGAGAACCTGCTTGCTGTAGCTCGGCTGAAGACATACGGCAGCGATTATGGTATCGAGCAAGTTTCGCAAAAGGCGGACGATTGGACGCTGAAGCTTGCTGATGTTGGCTTGTTCGATAAGAAGAAGCTCGACCAGCTCTGTCTCAAGTTTGAGAACCGGTATAAATTGTTCGACGAGGCAAGCGCTGGCGGCCAGCCGTATATTTTGCTTCGCGGCAAAGGGTTGACGCAGGAGCAGAAGCTTGAGCTGCTGGAGAAATTTCTTGAGGATTGTAAGGATGCGTTAAAATCGAAGGGAGCACTCCAAGATGTTGCACAATAAACAACGCAGCTTCACTGGCAAACGCGGCTTGTCTGCTATGCTGGTGCTGCTGCTGTCGCTCGCGGTCGTGATGTCCGCTTGCGGCAAGAAAACAGATGATACGAAAGCGCCTGCTTCCGAAGAAGGCACGGTTGTTGCGGAGTACAAGGACGGTAAAGTGACGGATAAAGAGTTCGACCGTTATATCAGCTTTATGTCGATTGTAAACCCTTCAGCGGAAGCCTACCTGTCCATCGAAGGGATGAAGGAGCAGTTCCTGCGCGAGTATGTCGGTTACAAAATTCTGTACAGCCGCGCTGATGACAAAGCGAAGGTTGCAGCGTCCGCAGATGTGAAGACGTTCGTAACGCAGTTCGAGGAAGCGGCTAAGAGTGACGCCGATATGAAGGCGAAGATGGATAAAGCCGGTCTGTCGAATGATGATGCGGAGTGGTTCTACCGCATGATTATCACCGTTATGGAGAATTCGGAGCAAAGCGTGAAGGATGAAGAGATTAAGGCGATCTATGATAAAGCGCCAACGGACTTCAACAACGTATCGCTGCGCCACATTCTGATCGGCTTCAAGGACCCTTCCACTGGCGAAGAGAAGCTGAAGAAGGAAGATGCACTGAAGAAAGCGAAAGAAGTGAAGGCTGAGCTCGAGAATGGCGGCGACTGGACCGAGCTGGCTAAGAAGTATTCGGACGATGAGGGCTCTAAGAATAACGGCGGACTCTATGAGAATCAAGCGCCGCGCGTATGGGTAGAAGCGTTCAAGAATGCAGCGAATAAGCAGGAGGTCGGCAAAGTCGGCGACCCTGTCGAGACGGAGTACGGCTACCATGTCATTAAGGTAGAGAAGCGTGATACGCGCACTTGGGAGCAGGTGCCGGAAGATATGAAGAAAGAGCTTCGTCAATCCATGTCGACAGACAACCTGAATAAATTCATGAGCGAAGAGCTGCCAGGTCTGATTACGAAGATCGAACTGCCGAAGGAAGAAGCGGCCGATAAGACGGACGGTTCCACGGATACGAGCAAGGACAGCGGACAAGCCGGGACCGACACGGATGCCGAGAAGAAGGAAGAGAGCACTACGAAGTAACGGTGTAACGTTCTGAAGGGCAGCACGGTGAAGTACAAGCTGTATAGAAGACAGAAATGACGGTTCAGGATGCCCCTGAACCGTCATTTCTTTTTTCTGGATCTCTTTTATATAGCAGGAACGGCTCCCATGGTGTCACAATAGTACCTTCCAGAAGCTGCTAAAGTGAATAGCCAACCATCTAGCAATCTGTTACAATACAAGAAGTTGAAATTTTGAAAGGGGATTCATAATGGCTCAGACAACACGTTTATCCGCATGGCGTCGCGGATTTTTACTAATGGCGGCCCTGCTTCTCGTCGTATCCGCGTTAGCAGCTTGCGGCAATAAGGAGAAGGGGGACTCTACCAATACTGCATCGAAGGAGGATACGGTTATTGCTACCTATAAAGGTGGACAGGTAACGGAATCCGAATTCAATAAGTATGTCACGTTCTACTCGATGTTCGATCAAACGTTCGCTATGTATATGCAGATTCCAGAAGCGAAAGAGCATTACTTGAAAGAGTACGTCGGCTACAAGGTACTGTTTGATCGTGCGAGCAAAGAGGACAAGGATGCGGCCAACGAAGGCCTTGATACGTTCGTTCAGCAATACGAGCAAGCGGTTAAAGACAATGAATCGCTGAAGCAGTCCACAGAGGCAGTTGGATTGAAGTCCGCCGACGTTCGCACCTTCTACCAGCAGATCGTCGCGATTCGCAAGTATTGGGAAAGCAACGTAACGGAAGATGAGATGAAGGCAGAATTCGAGAAGAATAAGACGGGCTATAACAAGGTATCGGTCCGCCATATTCTGATCGCAACGACGGATATGTCGACAGGCGAAGAGAAGCGTAAGGATGAAGAAGCGCTGAAGATCGCTCAAGATGTGAAGAAGAAGCTTGACGCAGGCGGCGATTGGAAGGCGCTCGCGACAGAGTTCTCCGATGACCCAGGCTCGAAGGACAACGGCGGCTTGTATGAGAACTACAGCCCGAACAGCTGGGTGGAAGAGTTCAAGCAAGCAGCGATTACGCAGCCAATCGGCCAGATCGGTGAGCCAGTGAAGACAAGCTATGGCTATCATGTCATTAAAGTCGAGAGCCGTGAAGATAAGAAGTTCGAAGAAATCGCGGCTGATACGAAAAACAACGTTCAGACCGATGTTATTACAGCGAAGATGGAAGCGTTCATGTCCAGTGACCTCGACGGTCTGATCGAATCGATCAACCTGCCGAAGGATGAGACGGCAACGGACAGCGATACGGGCGCGACGGACAGCGGTGCTGCAACGAACGACGAAACGAAGGCATCCGATGATTCCAACGCGGCTGGTGATGATGCGAACGCTGCAACGGATAACAAGGATGCAGGTACGGAGACAAGCAAATAATCAAACGATGAAAACCCCGACAATCGTGAAAACGGTCGTCGGGGTTTCTTTGCGTATTCATTTGCTCAATGAAACTGAATGTTGTTCTTGCCTTTACGCTTCGCCTTATACATGGCGGTGTCAGCGCTTGCAATTAACTGCTCCAATGTCTCGCCGTCCTTCGGATAGACCGCCACGCCAACGCTCAGCTGTACACGCAGCAGATCGCCCCGGACATGAATACCTCGCTCGAACCTTTCCTGAAGCCTCGTTGCGTGAGCCTTCAGAGACAAATCGTTTGCCCCTGGCATCAGCATCACGAACTCGTCGCCCCCGAAGCGGGAAACAACGTTCGGAGAAGGCATCAGCTTCTGCAGCTCGAAAGCGACTTGACGGACAACGTCATCACCGAAGGCATGCCCCCGTGTATCGTTCATTTGCTTGAAATTGTCGACATCTATGAACCAAATTGCAAAGGGGGACGTTTCAACAGACTTGTTCGTCTTAAATTGCTGTTCGATCAGCCGAAGCATATGGCGGCGATCCGGGAGGCCTGTCAAAGGGTCCGAGAACGCATACAATTGAAGCGATTTCAACATACGGTTGAATGAGGCCCCTAGTCTGCCCCATTCGTCTCGCGCCGCAGCAGGCATGGTGAATGATAGATCGCCATCTGCCATACGGCCGAAGGCTTCGCGGTACGCCCGAATTGGTCGAATGAAGCCGGCGGCTAGCAGTGCTGCGATGAACAGGCCGATTAGCAGCGCAAGCACGACAATAAACGCCGTAGACCGGATGGCAGACATAGCAGCGGGATAAATCCGGTCCTGCGGCAGTTCGGCGGCGATCTGCCACGCGGTAGCCGAGTTTGTTACAAGCTGAAGCGAAGCATTGTGTTCAAGGAATGCCTCCGTGCCGTGCCCTGAATCTGCAAGAATGGTGCTTCCGGCGTCAGCCAGCATTAACCGAATCCCTTGTGCGGATGCTTCATCGTTCAAGGCACTCGTTATCGGCTCCAATGATAGGCTGATGATAAGGCGGGCCTTACGATCTGGCAGTTGGGTCTCAATTGCTGTTTCTAAGCGCCCATTAGGCATAGAAGATGGCGGAAGAACAATTGGGTGGTGAATGGAAGCGCTGTCGAGAGTGAATGCAAAAGTCTTAACAGCAGGCTCGGGCTGCGAAGGCCGCGATAGGACAAGATCAGGTCTGTGATCAGACCGGATGATGATATAACGGTATTGTTCGTGTTCTTCCAGGAACATTTCAATTATTCTGCAGGACTCGGTTGATGCCAAAGGGGAGCCGCTGTTGATGTCATCTGTAAACAGCTGTGACATCCAGCGTGCATCTGCTTCAGCAGTAAGAATCGTGTTCGTGAGTTGATCATCGATGACTGCGAGGCTCCGCTCGATTCTCGTAATGGCCGAGTGCTCGGCCTGATTGTCGATGAGCCGGTAGGTGAGCAAGCTGACTAAGGAGGTTGGAAGGAGTATGCCGACGGTAATCGCAACAGCAAACTGATACCGTAAGCCTAGTCTTGGCATCCGGAGATGCATCATAAGTCACACCCTGGTATTGGTAGTATTTTACTAGTGATAATCCTCCAATATATTACCATGTTTAGGCGTGATGTCCAATATGATAACCAAAATTTTAGAACAATTAAAGGAATTATCGAAGATTTCATTAACATTTTCCATAAATGTAATACCGGCTGTGTTTTTGCGCTTCTTTACCCGACGTAATCCAACGTTTCAACGGGCCAATTATAAGAAACCGTATACATAAAAGACGAATAAACCAACGGCATATAGTTGTTATATTAAATGACATAATTCGAGCTTTTTGTTTTGTTTTTCTCGAATACCGGGAAGGTTTGCGTCATATATGTAAGTATATATAACATAATTGGACGAGAATTGTTTAAATAATTTAAGATTTAGTTCTAACCCAAATATTTGATGTAAACTATATTGACACAAATCTTTGCGCGACCCTATAATTGGAATCACGAATGATGGAACGAAATGTAAGTCTATTGTTCGGAAATAGACCGTAATGGGGAGTGGGAGTATGAAGAAAAAGAGTATGAGCATTCACCGCACAGCACTATTAATGCTAGTTCTGGCAATGGTTCTTGCAGCCTGTGGTACGAGTAAAGATGAGCCGGCTTCGACCACGGAGGGAGGCACTACCGCAGCAGCGGGCGGTGACACAATCAAGGTTGGCATTCTTCACTCCCTCAGCGGCACGATGGCGATCAGTGAGGTGTCGGTTAAAGACGCTGAGATGATGGCGATCGAGGAGATTAATGCGAAGGGCGGCGTCCTTGGCAAACAGATTGAGCCGGTCATTGAGGATGGCGCTTCGGATTGGCCGACTTTCGCAGAGAAGGCGCGCAAGCTGTTATCTGAGAATAAGGTCGCAACGGTATTCGGCGGCTGGACATCGGCGAGCCGGAAGGCGATGCTGCCTGTATTCGAGGAGCTGAATGGTCTGCTCTGGTACCCGGTTCAATATGAAGGGCTGGAGTCCTCGCCGAACATTTTCTACACAGGTGCTACGACGAACCAACAAATCGTACCGGCCGTAAGCTGGCTGCTTGAGAACCGCGGCAAGAAGTTCTACCTGCTTGGTTCCGACTACGTTTTCCCGCGCACCGCTAACAAGATCATTAAAGAGCAGCTGAAAGCCGAAGGCGGCGAGATGGTGGGCGAAGAGTACACGCCGCTTGGTCATACGGACTACAGCACAATCATTACGAAGATTAAAGAAGCGAAGCCTGACGTTGTCTTCAATACACTTAACGGCGATAGCAACGTTGCCTTCTTCAAGCAGTTGAAGGACGCAGGCATTACGTCGAAGGATCTGACGACGCTGTCCGTATCGGTAGCCGAGGAAGAGATTCGCGGCATCGGCGCGGATGTCTTGACGGGCCACCTGGCAGCTTGGAACTATTACGAGACGACGGATACGGCGCAGAACAAGACGTTCGTTGAGAGCTACAAGAAGAAGTATGGCGCTGACCGCGTAACAGCGGACCCGATTGAGGCAGGCTACGACGCTGTCTATCTATGGGCGGCGGCAGTAGAGAAAGCGGGCTCCACGGATGTTGCGAAGGTGAAGGAAGCGGCGAAGGAACTCGAATGGGATGCGCCAGAGGGTAAAGTGAAGATCGATGGCGAAACGCAGCACTTGTATAAGACGGTTCGCATCGGTGAGGTGCAATCCGGCGGTATGTTCAAGGAGCTGTGGAATTCCGGTGAGCCGGTTAAGCCAGATCCATACTTGAAGGGCTATACTTGGGCAGCCACGCTTAGTGCAGGCAACTAGCATCAAGCAGCTGACCTAGGGAGGCTGAACATAAACTTACACATGTAACGGGGAAGGAGAATAGGAGTATTCGCAGCAGCAGTTACAGTCTCGGATACTTCTTTTGTCCTGCCTATAATCGATTCGCCTGTGGGGTGGACTTATGGAACTTTATATTACGCAGCTGTTCAACGGGCTTAGCGTCAGCTCGATACTGCTGCTAATCGCGCTTGGCTTAGCAATAACGTTCGGTCTGATGAATGTCATCAATATGGCGCATGGTGAGCTCATTATGATCGGTGCGTATGCAACATATGTGACGCAAAATATTTTTAAAAGCGCGCTGCCTGCTTCTATGTTCGATTATTATTATCTCCTCGCAATTCCGGTAAGCTTCGCCATAGCGTTCTTGTTCGGATGGCTGCTTGAGCTGTCGCTCATCCGACATTTGTACGGGCGGCCGCTCGATAGTCTGCTTGCAACCTGGGGTGTCGGGCTGGCGCTGCAGCAGCTCGCGCGTTCCATCTTCGGTGCGCCGAATGTCGGTGTGACGAGTCCGTCCTGGCTGGACGGTGGACTCACGATTATGGAAGGCGTCGTGCTGCCGTACAAGCGGCTGTTCATTATCGGCCTCGTTATCATCTGTCTGCTCGCGATGTACTTCTACATTTATCGCAGTCGTGCCGGCCGCAATATGCGTGCGGTTATGCAGAATCGTGATATGGCAGCCTGCCTTGGCATCTCGACGCGCAGAGTTGATGCTGTCACTTTCGCAATTGGTTCAGGCATCGCCGGGATTGCAGGCTGTGCACTGACATTGCTGGGGCCGATTGGCCCGTCGCTTGGCACTTATTACATCGTCGATGCGTTCATGGTTGTCGTATTGGGCGGTGTTGGCAAGCTGGTTGGTACGCTGCTCGGTGCGGTTGGCATCGGCATGACGAATACGCTGTTCGAATATTGGACGGATGCATCGCTTGGTAAGGTGCTCGTGTTCGTCTGTATTGTCGCATTCCTGCAATGGCGGCCGCGAGGATTCGTCGCGATGCGCACACGTTCATTGGATTAGAGGTGACCATGATGACCCAAACTTGGAGCCGTGCCCGTATATGGGCGCTTATCGGATATGCTGTCGCGGCGGCAGCGTTGTTCGCTGCACCGCTTTACTTGAGTGATTTTCGCTTAAATCTGCTTGCGAAGTTTCTTGCTTTTGCAATCGTTGCGCTTGGGCTCGACTTAATTTGGGGTTATACCGGTATTCTCAGCTTGGGCCATGGCGTCTTCTTCGGCCTCGGCGGCTATGCAATGGCTATGCACTTGAAGCTGCAAGCAAGCGGCGGGCGGATGCCGGACTTCATGGATTGGAGCGGTCTTACCGCACTGCCGGCATTCTGGAAGCCATTCGAGTCATTGGGCTTCGCATTTCTAGCGGGGCTGCTCATACCAGGGGTATTGGCGCTCATACTCGGATATGTTACGTTCCGCAACCGGATTCGCGGTGTCTACTTTACAATTCTGACGCAGGCGCTTGTGATCATTACGACAACACTGCTTATTGGACAGCAGGCGTATACGGGCGGTACGAACGGCATTACGGGCTATACGAAGATCGCAGGTCAGTCGATTTCTTCGCCGGATACGAAGCAGATGCTGTACTGGATAACGGCTGCTTTCCTTATCATAGCATTCGTGTTGTGCCGCTTCCTGGTGAAGAGCCGGTTCGGCAAAGTGCTGCGTGCCATTCGTGACGGCGAGAACCGCGTTCGTTTCATCGGCTATAACCCAGCGCTGTATCAGATGACGGCGTTTGCAGTATCGGGTGTTCTGGCAGGTCTAGCGGGTATGTTGTTCGTGCTTCATGTCGGTATTATTTCGCCTTCGATGCTCGGAATCGTTCCCTCTATTGAAATGGTGCTCTGGGTTGCCATTGGCGGCCGCGGCACATTGATCGGCGCTATGCTTGGCGCAGTGCTGATGAACGGGGCGAAAAGTGAGATTAGTGCGCAATATCCGGATGCCTGGACGTTCATTATGGGTGCGTTGTTTATCGTCGTTGTCGTATTCCTGCCTGGCGGCGTGACGAGTCTGTTTGGACGTCTGAAATTCCGCAAGAGGAGCGTGAGCGAGCATGAGCAAGAAGCCGTCCGTCATTCTGCAGTGTGAGGATATTACCGTATCGTTCGATGGATTCAAGGCGATACAAGGCATGAATTTGACGCTTGAGCAGGGCGAGCTTCGTTTCCTGATCGGTCCGAACGGAGCGGGCAAGACGACGATGCTTGACGTAATCTGTGGCAAAACGCGGGCGACATCAGGTTCTGTTATCTATAACAGCAGCGACGGCGTCATCGATGTAACGAAGAAGAAGGAGCATCAGATTGCTGGACTCGGTATCGGCCGCAAGTTCCAAGCGCCATCCATATTCCCAACCTTGACGGTGTTCGAAAATCTAGAGATCGCCATGCGCCAGCGCCGCAGCGTCTTCGCCACGCTGTTCGCCCGCCTTGCGGCGGAGGATCGCGAGCGAATTGAGCAGCAGCTTGTGATGATTGGCCTGCAGGACAAAGCATCTTGGCGAGCCGGCGGCCTGTCGCACGGCGAGAAGCAGTGGCTCGAGATCGGCATTATGCTGATGCAGGAGCCGAGTGTGCTGCTGCTCGACGAGCCGGCTGCGGGGATGACGGACAAGGAAACCGATAAGACCGGCGAGCTGCTGAAGGAGATCGCGAAGCAGCGGACGATCGTTGTTGTGGAGCATGACATGGAGTTCGTGCGTAATTTTGCAAGCAAGGTAACGGTTATGCATGAGGGTAAGCTGCTGAAGGAAGGCACGATGGACGAAATTCAGAGCGACGACCGGGTGGCAGAGGTCTATCTCGGTCAAAGGAGGAATGCGGATGCTAGCCGTTCAACAGCTTGAGGCCGGATATGGCGAAAGCATTATTCTTCGCGGCGTGTCGCTGAAGGTGAAGCCGGGGCAGGTCGTCTGTCTGCTTGGCCGCAACGGTGTCGGCAAGACGACGCTGATGAAGAGCATTATGGGCGTGCTCAAGGCCCGTCGCGGTGTGGTGACCTATGACGGTACTGACCTGACGAAGGCGGCGCCTGCGCGAAGAGCGAAGCGCGGCATCGGATACGTACCGCAAGGGCGAGAAGTTTTCAGTCAGTTGACGGTATACGAGAATATTCTGGTCGGATTAGAAGCATCGCGGGAGAAGAGCTCCGGCATTCCGCCGGAGGCAATTGAGAAGTTTCCGGTGCTTCCGACCATGTATGAGCGGCGCGGTGGCGACCTGTCCGGCGGCCAACAGCAGCAGCTGGCGTTCGCCCGTGCGCTCGCGTCGAAGCCGGAGCTTCTTCTGCTCGACGAGCCTTGCGAGGGGATTCAGCCGTCGATCGTTGACGACATTCGAGACGTTATACGCTCGATTAAGAAGGACGGCAAGACGGCGATATTGCTCGTCGAGCAAAGCCTTGATTTTGTCCGCAGCGTGGGTGATTATTTCTACATTCTCGACAAAGGCGCTGTGGCCTGGGAAGGCGAGCTGGATCGGCTGAGCGACGAAGTGGTGCGGAAGTATTTGACGGTGTAAGTGTGGGGAGCCCCTTGGCGGCGTGAAGTGCCGCGAGGGGTCTTATTTATTCTGATGGACCATTAGTGAAGGGGTGGGTTCTGCTGCAGTAATTGGAATGGAAAGGGTTAAATGGAATATGGTTGAATATTTGTGGCGGAGGTGGGGCCGGGGATAAGGGGGCGTCGGCCAGCCTGTCCGACCAGGTCGTTCGGACGTGTCTGACCAGTCGGCTACTTTCGATTCTTGGCTCCCAATCGCATAAAACCTCACATTTCACCGGCTTCACCCTCTTTTCCTCCCTCAGTTAGCCCAACGAACTTACAACGCTCATTCGACATTTTGTCTGACTTTTCGGCTTCAAAATCGACTTTTTCAATTTTTTGTAAAATATTATGTGTTATATTTTCTAACATAAGTGTTGACATAGGCTGGATTTACCAATAGACTAAAGTTAAATGTTAGGTTATCTCACAACTAAATAAAGGTTCTCGCCAAGCCCCTTTACAACGGGAGCATCAAGGATGAAGAACGACAAAGCTGTCTAGGGTTCCGTTGACCCCTCTGATTGCACGCTGTTAAAGTATGCGCTCAGGGTGTCAAGACTGGTCCGAGAGACGGCGTGCGACGACCAATCAGCTGAGCAAGAAGCAAGCAGAAGGTGCGCATACACGGAAGGATAAAAGCCTGGGAGATGATGATCTCCCAGGCTTTTTCTTATACTTTGGAACAGATAAAGGGAGTGGAGTCGGTGAGAAAATTACGCGGTTGGGTGCTAGCTATGGTTCTTGTACTTATGATGTCGGCAGCTTTGACAGGGTGCGGCGGATCTTCGAAGGAAACGGCGGCGGGCGGTGCGGAAGACCCGATTACCATTGCGCTTAGCCCTTGGCCAGGTTGGTATATGTGGTACCTCGTCGAGGAGCAAGGTCTGTTCGAGAAGCATGGCGTTAATGTGGAATTGAAGTGGTTCCCTGTATACAGTGACTCTCTGCAGGCGCTCGCAACGGGCAAGGTCGATGCGAACTCGCAGACGCTTAGCGATACACTTGCACCAGTGTCCAAAGGTATTGGCCTCAAAGCCGTATTGGTGAACGATAACTCGAATGGCGGCGATGCCATTGTTGCGAAGCCGGACATTCAGAGCGTGAAGGATCTGGCTGGCAAAACAGTGGCGACCGAGCTCGGAACAGTCGACCATCTGCTGCTGCTAACGGCGCTCGAACAGAGCGGGATGAAGGAAAGTGATGTTAACTTTGTGAACATGACAGTCAACGATGCGGGTCCGGCCTTCATCACGGGCAAAACGGATGCGTCGGTGCTGTGGGAGCCGTTCCAGACGAAGGCGGTCACGGAAGGCAAGGGTAAGGTATTGTTCTCTTCTCAAGATACGCCGGGTCTCATCCCCGATCTGCTCGTGTTCCGGGAGAATGTCGTGAAGAACCGTAAGGAAGATGTCCAGCACATCGTCGACGCTTGGTTCGAGGGTCTGGCCTATTTCGAAGCCCATCCAGATGAAGCTATTAAACTTCTCGCAGAGAAGGCGGAAACGACGCCGGAGGACTTCAAGCTTGGTGTCGACAGCATTAAGCTGTTCACGAAGGAAGATAATGTGCAGGCATTCGGAAAACAAGAGGATTACACGTCGCTTGTGTTCACGGCGAAGAAGACGGCTGATTTTCTGCAAAGACTCGATATGATTAGCTCAATTAAAGACTTCGACGCAATCTTCGATTCGTCGTTTGTAACAGGACAATAAAGGAGGCGAACGGAAGATGCGTGGATCTACTGCTTCTACTGCCGCTCGACAAGAGGCTGAGCCGATACTAGCGGCGCCTGCTAATCTGCCTTCGGCAGAAGGGATGCCGGCAGCGGCCCGATCTAAGGCGAAGCGGCGCAAGCCGCATCGCATGCAAATATTCAAGGACATCGGAACAAGGTCATTCGGGATAACAGCCGGCTCCTCCTTCCTGCTGCTGCTCCTTCTCTGGTCTGCGCTCAGCTACACGGAGGCAGTCAATCCGATCTTTCTGCCAACCCCGGATAAGGTGCTCACGGAGATGGTCCATCTGCTTGGCACCTCCGACTACTGGCATCATATCGGCATTAGCGTGTTCCGGGTTATGGGCGGGTTCCTGCTCGCGTGTGTAATCGGCATTCCGATCGGCATATTCGCGGGTACGTTCAAATTCGGTGAAGCGGTCGTCGAGCCGCCGATGGAATTCATTCGTTATATGCCTGCTGTAGCGTTCATACCGCTCATCATGGTGTGGGTCGGCATCGGCGAATGGGCCAAAGTCATGCTCATCTTCATCGGCTGCTTCTTCCAGCTTGTCCTTATGGTTGCGGACAATGTGCGCCGCGTTCCGCATGATCTCGTGCAGGCGTCGTTCACGCTTGGCGCGAGTCGTTGGAAAGTTATCGAGACCGTGCTAATCCCAGCGATTCAACCGCAGCTGATGCACACGCTTCGTCTTATTCTTGGCTGGGCTTGGACGTATCTCGTCGTTGCAGAGCTCGTCGCTGTTAACAGCGGCTTAGGCTACGCCATTATGAAGGCACAGCGATATCTCAATACCGATCAAATCTTCGTCGGCATTATCGTCATCGGACTGCTTGGTCTTATAAGTGACAGAATATTCGCACTAATGAACAAACGTTTCTTCCCTTGGGTGTAGATCATTCGATTCGATAAGGAGGCAATCGCTATGGAAAGCAATGCAATATGGAGCACAACGATACGTCCGGGAGGCAAATGGTCGGGCACGATCGGGCGCGGCAAGCTCATCCGATTCACGGCGCTGGAGGCCGGTGCGAATGTGGCGATTCAGCTATACCACGCGAACGACTTGGCGGAACGTTACAATATGCCCGATTCGCTGAAGGCGCAATATACGGCTCGATATACGCGCGGCAATGTGCTGATGAGCGACAACGGCCGCGTGCTGGCGAGCTTCGTAGAGGACAGTCTTGGCTGGCATGATCCGATCAGCGGCTATTCGTATCGGGAGGCAACCGATGCGAAGTATGGGAGCACGAATTATCAGGCGGAGCGCAATGAGTGGCTGCGCAGCGGCGAAGAGAATTTTGCGGTTGAGCTCGTCCGCAATGGGCTGAGACCAAGAGATATGATGCCGGTCGTCAACCTTTTCTCCAAGGTAGCGGTTGATGCCACGGGAGCGATGCGCTACGACGTCGATCATTGTCCGGCAGGCGCGACAGTGACGCTGCGAACGGAGATGGATACACTGCTTGTCCTGTCGAACACGCCGAACCCGCTGGATCCACGGGCGGAATACCCGTCGGTTCCGATCCAGATTGAGGTGCTGCAAGCGGCGCCGGTTGATGCCGCGGATTACTGTCTGAACTTCAGAGGCGAGAACCGCCGAGCATTCGAGAATACACGAGAATATTACACGCTGCTGGGCGTGTGAGATATAAACGATCGAACGAGGAGGGATTGCTTGTGTCAGTTATGAGAGAAGCAGCCGTACAGACGCGTGAACAATCGGAAGCGGTAGTGAATGAGGTCATTCTGGCAGGGGACGGTTGGATGCACGTGCTGGAGCCAGGCCAGGTGCTGCGCATTGTCGATATGGAAGGGAATCAGGCTGCAGATACGCTGTTCTACGATGCAGACAATCCGGAGGATCACTACAGCGCGGTTGCGACGATTGCGGCGCAGGCCAATATCTATCTAACGACAGGCTCGGTGCTGAGGGCGGAATCAGGCAAGCCGCTCGTCGAGATCATCGCGGATACGTGCGGACGTCATGATACAGTCGGTGGAAGCTGTTCGGCACAGAGCAATACGGTGCGTTATGCGCATGAGAAGCTGCATATGCACAACTGCCGTGATACTTTCATGCTTCAGCTGGCGAAGCAGGGCGATGAGCGCTATACGAAGCGTGATCTGGCACCGAACGTCAACTTCTTCATGAACGTGCCTGTTTCAGAGGACGGGGGCCTAACCTTCGCGGATGGCATCTCGTCGCCGGGCGTTTATGTAGAGATGCAGGCGATTGCCCGCACAATGGTGCTCATTAGCAACTGTCCGCAGCTGAACAATCCGTGCAATGCTTATAACCCGACACCCGTGCGCGTCCTGATCTGGAACGAGTAGAGGCCGCTTACAAAGTCACCAGCTTTCTCGGTGCTGACAACCGAACTTATAAGACGTACGCAATAATGGGGATGGGGGAGATCATAATGTTTGACAAAATACTTATCGCCAATCGGGGCGCCATCGCTGTCCGGATAGCGCGTACGCTGCGCAGGCTTGGCATCGCCTCCGTAGCTGTCTATACGCAAGCCGATCAGGACAGCCTGCATGTCGATCTTGCTGATGAGGCAGTGCTGATCGGGGAAGGCGCAGCGAAGGACAGCTACTTGAACGCGCAGCTCATTCTGCAAGTAGCGGAACAGACGGGTGCGCAGGCGATTCATCCGGGGTACGGCTTCCTGAGCGAAAATGCGGACTTCGCCCGCGCCTGCCGCGAGCGGGGGATCGCGTTCATCGGGCCGACGCCCGAACAGATGGAGCTGTTCGGGCTGAAGCACTCTGCACGCGAGCTGGCGGAGAAGGCGGGCGTACCGCTAGCGCCGGGCACACCGCTAATTACGGAGCTCGACGAAGCTGTCGCTGCCGCCGCAAGTATCGGCTATCCGGTCATGCTGAAGAGCACTGCCGGCGGCGGTGGCATCGGCATGCGCATATGCGCTGACGAGCGGGAGCTCCGCGATGCGTTCGAATCCGTCCGCCATCTGGCAGAGACGAATTTCAAGAACGGCGGCGTATTCTTAGAGAAATATATCGCCAAGGCGAGACATGTCGAGGTGCAAATCTTCGGCAATCGATTCGGCGAGGTTGCAGCGCTCGGAGAGCGTGACTGCTCGATTCAGCGGCGCAACCAGAAGGTAATCGAGGAGAGTCCGGCTCCGAAGCTCGCGCAGGAAGTGCGCGAGCGGATGTTCGAAGCGGCACGCAGCCTTGCTGCAGAGGCTGGCTATCGCAGCGCGGGCACAGTCGAGTTTCTGTATGATCCGGCGACGAGCGAATTTTATTTTCTCGAGGTGAATACGCGGCTGCAGGTCGAGCACGGCGTGACGGAGGAAGTGCTTGGCGTCGATCTGGTTGAGTGGATGGTGAAGGAAGCGGCTGACGAGCTGCATGGGCTCGAATCGTTCGTGCCGACACCGCAGGGACACAGCATACAAGCCCGCATCTATGCGGAGGACTGCCATCACAGCTTCCGTCCGAGCGCAGGTCAATTGGACCGCGCTGTATTCTCGGAGAATGCGCGCAATGAGACGTGGGTGCGGGATGGCATCACGGTAACGTCGCTGTACGACCCGATGCTGGCCAAAGTTATCGTGCACGGCCGCGACCGTGCTGACGCGATTGCGAAGCTGATTCAAGCATTGTCCGAGACGCGAATGTATGGCATTACGACCAACTTGTCGTATCTGCAGTCGCTGCTGAAGGAACAAACTGTCGTTGAGGGAGACGTCTACACGCGTCTGTTAGACGGCTTCGATCCATCCGAGCATGCCATCGAAGTACTCGATGGCGGCGTACAATCGACGGTGCAGGACTATCCGGGCCGCAGAGGCCACTGGGATGTTGGCGTACCGCCATGCGGACCGATGGATCCGCTGTCGTTCCGCATCGGCAATCGTCTGCTCGGCAATGCGGATGATGCGGCAGGCATCGAGCTGACGCTGCGCGGAGGCTCCTATATGTTCCGCAGCGACATCTGGATCTGCCTCACAGGTGCAGATATGGATGCAAAGCTTGATCAAAATGTGGTGCCGCTTTATAAGCCAGTGCTGGCACGGCGTGGTCAAGTGCTTCGTTTCGGCGAAGCGAAGACGGGCCTTCGTACATACCTGCTCCTTGCAGGCGGACTCGATATGCCGCGTATTCTCGGCAGCTCGTCGACCTTCACGCTTGGCGGCTTCGGCGGTCATGGCGGCCGCGCGCTGCGAACAGGTGATGTGTTAGGCGTACAGCAGCAATCCGCTGGCGATGCAGATCATGGGGTGAGCTTGGCGGAGTATCAAGCAGAGCTCCCAGTGACGGATCGTCCTGCGCTGACGCGTGAATGGACGATTGGCGTCATTCCGGGCCCGCATAGCACGCAAGAATATTTGAAGCCGGCCTTTCTTGCTGAGCTTGCAGCAACGAGCTATGAAGTGCATTTCAACAGCTCGCGAACGGGCGTAAGGCTGATCGGGCCTGCTCCGCTGTGGGCGCGTGAGGATGGCGGGGAAGCGGGACTTCACCCGTCGAACATTCACGATAATGCTTATGCAGTCGGTACGCTCGATCTGACAGGCGACATGCCGATTCTGCTGGGGCCGGACGGCCCGAGCCTTGGCGGGTTCGTCTGCCCGGTGACGACAGCTTCGGCTGAGTTCTGGAAGCTGGGTCAGCTTCGTCCTGGTGATAAAGTTCGCTTCCGTCTGTTGACGCTGGAGGAGGCGGATAGGCTTCGCGAGGCGCAGAATGTATGGCTGAATGCGATCGGCGATGATGCGCGGGGTGAGTCTCGGCTGCAAGCAGATACGGCCGCTGTTATTGCCCGGGCAATGAAATTGCCGGCTGAGCGGGCATTTGACCCGCAGTATCCGATCCTGGTTCAGGAGAGTGGAAGCCGTCCATTCCCAATCACGATCCGCTGCAGCGGTGACGAGAATCTGCTTGTTGAATATGGACCGATGGAGCTTGATCTGAAGCTGCGCTTCCAGGTTCATGCGCTGATGCAGGCGATTATGGCTGACGGCGCAATTCCGGTTGTAGACCTGACGCCTGGCATCCGCTCGCTGCAGGTTCATATTGATCGCGACTTCATGACGATGCAGGAAGCGTGCGCCCGGCTGCTCGAGCTGGATCGTCTGCTGCCGCCGCTGGAATCCATTCAAGTGCCATCCCGCATTATTAAGCTTCCGCTGTCATGGGATGATCCAGCGACACAGCTGGCAATCGAGCGCTACCAGCAAGGTGTGCGTCCAGATGCGCCATGGTGTCCGAGCAATCTAGAATTTATCCGCCGCGTGAACGGACTGGACTCGATCGAGGACGTAAAGCGCATCGTCTATGAAGCGAGCTATCTGGTTATGGGGCTTGGTGATGTCTATCTGGGCGCTCCTGTTGCAACGCCGATCGATCCCCGTCATCGGCTTGTTACGACGAAGTACAATCCAGCCCGTACATGGACGCCAGAGAATGCGGTCGGTATCGGCGGCGCCTATATGTGCGTATACGGCATGGAAGGCCCGGGCGGTTATCAGTTCGTCGGACGTACGATCCAGATGTGGAACCGACTTCGCAGCGAGACCGATAGCTTCAAGGACGACAAGCCGTGGCTGCTCCGGTTTTTTGACCAGATTCAATTCTATCCGGTTAGCGCGGATGAGCTGCTGCAGCTGAGGGAGGACTTCCCGCGCGGCCGCTATGAGGTATCGATTACAGAGACGACATTCGACCTCGGCAGCTATTTGCAGTTCCTTGACTCCATTGCAGACAGTGCAGATGCATTCCGCACTTCGCAGCAGGCCGCGTTCCAAGCGGAGCGAGACCGCTGGCACGAGCTTGGTCTTGCTGAATATGTTTCGGAGCCAGATACACAGCAGACTTCTGTGGAAGAAGAGCTCCCGGAGGGTGCCGAAGCGATACGCTGCAATATGCCTGGCAGTGTGTGGAAGGTGCTTGTTGAGCCAGGGCAACGGGTGAACAAGGGCGACACGCTTCTCATTGTAGAGAGTATGAAGATGGAGTTCTCGCAGCAAGCGCCTTGCGATGGGTTTATCGTAAGCTCGCACTATGTGAAGCCAGGTGATGCGGTGCAGGCTGGCCAACTCATCGCTGCCCTACAGCCTTCTAAAGCGGAGGTGTCGGTCTGATGACGAAGACTCTAATCCCTGAGCGGCTGACGATCGGGTGGCTGCGGGAGCAATATCGGAACGGAGTCCTGACACCGGAGGATGTCATGGCAGAGATCGTTCGCCGATCCGAGGAGGACGCGGACATGAACATTTGGATTACGCCGCCTTCGATGAATCTGATCCGGCCTTATCTCGAGAGGCTGCAGAAGCTAGAGCCTTCTTCCGCTCCATTATGGGGTATTCCGTTCGCGATCAAGGACAATATCGACCTCGCGAACGTGCCGACGACGGTGGCTTGTACAGACTTCGCCTATACGCCGGATGACCATGCGGTCGTGGTTGAGCGGCTGCTGGCAGCAGGGGCGATTCCCGTCGGCAAAACAAACCTCGACCAGTTCGCCACCGGCCTCGTGGGCACACGCAGTCCATATGGCGAAACGCATAACGCGCTTCGGACCGAGCTGATCAGCGGCGGCTCCAGCTCGGGCTCGGCAGTTGCAGTCGCGCGCGGCCAAGCTTCCTTCTCGCTTGGCACGGATACGGCCGGCTCTGGCCGTGTGCCTGCGGCATTGAATGGGCTGGTCGGCTACAAGCCAAGCCTTGGCGCCTGGCCTGTGAAGGGGGTCGTTCCCGCCTGCGAAAGCCTCGACTGCGTAACGGTGTTTGCGGTTAATCTGGCAGATGCTTATGCCGTTGATGCGGCGGCACGCGGATACTACGCGGAGGATGCTTGGTCGCGTCGTCTTCCGATGCCAGAGCCGGCTGTGCCATCCCGGCTGCTGCTGCCGGTCGAGCCGCCGTCGTTCTACGGCCCATTCGCAGCCGAGTATGAAGCGGCATGGGCGCAAGCTGTTCAGCGGCTGAAGACTGTCGGCATTCCGGTCGAATACGTCGATTTGAGTGTGTTCGCCGCCGCCGCTGCGCTGCTCTATGAGGGCCCATGGGTAGCTGAACGCTGGGCGGGGCTGCATCGCTTTATTGAAGCGAATCCGGGCTCGACGCATCCCGTAACGGAACAGATCCTGCGAGCAGGGTCCGACCAATATTCGGCGGCTGACTTATTCGGAGGGCTGCACAAGCTTCAGTGCTATAAGCGCGAGGCTCAGGAATTGCTGCAGGACGCAGTGGTCATGCTCCCGACAGCTGGCGGAACGTGGACGCGCGAGCAGGTGAGAGAGAATCCGATAGCGAGCAATCGAGATATGGGCCGTTATACGAACCACTGCAACCTGCTTGATCTATGCGCGGTTGCAGTGCCTGCGGGATTGGCGGCGGACGATCTGCCATTCGGCATTACGCTGTTCAGTACAGCGGAGCGGGAGGGGCTTATTCGCGAGGTGGCGGACCGTCTGGCGGTCGAGCGGGAAATGACGGGCTTAGAGGATCAGGTGAGAGACGCCGAGACGAATGCTAACCGGGAAAGTGGGACGCTTCATACGGAGAAATCAGCAGCGAGCATACGGGTTGCGGTGTGCGGGCTTCATATGCGCGGCTTTCCACTGGAGCGGCAGATGCAAGCGTGCGGAGCGCATTTTATAAAAGAAACGTTTACAGCATCGCGATACAAGCTTGTGGAGCTCTCAACCACACCGGCGAAGCCAGGCTTGATCAAGCTGCCTGAGGGAGGCGCATCGATCGCGCTGGAAGTATGGGAGATGCCTGTCGCAGCATTCGGTGAGTTCACAACGGCTATCCCGGCACCGCTCGGTATCGGCAAGGTAGAGCTAGCGGATGGGACAGAGGTTTCAGGATTTATATGCGAAGCGTATGCCGAGCAAGCCGCGATGGACATCACGTCATGGGGCGGCTGGCGGGCTTACCAGAACGAACGGAGCGGCGTTACATCTTAAGGAGGGGTTCAGATGCAAAGTACGAGCGAAGCAGTGACCGTGGTGAATGACTCGCGAGAACAGGGGAACAGGGGCGCGGAGCGCGGGAGAATCGACATTCACAACCTGCAGAAGGTATATGAATCGCGCAAAAGCCAATTCCAAGCGCTTAAAGACATCAACCTGACGATTGGCGAGAACGAGTTCGTTACGATTCTCGGTCCATCCGGCTGCGGCAAGTCAACGCTGCTGCGCATCGTCGCTGGACTTGAAGATGCGACCTCTGGCGAGCTGACGATAGACGGGGAAGATATTATCGGACCAGGCCCAGAACGCGGCATGGTCTTCCAAGGATACACCTTGTTCCCTTGGCTGACCGTCCGGGAGAACATTGAGTACGGTCTTAAGCTCAAGGGTGTTCCGACGCTTGCTCGGCGCGGCATCTCCAGCCATTGGCTGCGTATTATTCGCCTGGAGAAGTTCGCTTCAGCCTATCCGAAGCAGCTATCGGGCGGGATGAAGCAGCGCGTTGCGATCGCTCGTGCCTTGGCGAACCGTCCGAAGGTGCTGCTGATGGATGAACCGTTCGGTGCGCTCGATGCGCAGACGAAGGTAGAGATGCAGGAGATGCTGCTCGAGGTGTGGGAGAAGGAGAGGACAACTGTCTTGTTCATCACGCATGATATCGATGAAGCGATTTTCTTGTCGCAGCGAATTGTTGTGATGGGCGCAAACCCGGGGCGTATTATCCGCGAGTTTCATATCGATCTTCCTGCGGAGCGGACGGCGGATGTGCGCGAGCTGCCTGCGTTTCTGCAGTTGAAGCGTGAGCTGGCCCAATTGTTGAAGCACGACTGATTCATTTGAACTCATATCCGAGAATATTCGAGAAGATCAGAGAAGATGAACGCATGCATCAATCGATGCCTGCTGGAGGTAGCTTTTAATAGCTAATCGACAGCGGCGAGGTTGGTGCATGCTTTCTTTTTGTTCACTTATCGGGACTTGCAGGTGACAGAACGTAACCAAAACGATCTGTCTAAACTACTTGACGAATAGAAGGGGATGCTTGATAATGGGAAAAACGATGATGTTAGAAAATCTAACATAAGAATTGAGGGATTAAAGGCATGCATATTCCAGATGGGTTTCTCGATGCGAAGACGTGGATCACGACAACTGCAGTAGGAGCAGGAGCTGTTGCGTACAGCCTTCGCCAGACGAAGCTTGCGCTGGAACCGAAGCGGGTACCTTTAATTGCGCTTATCGGCGCATTCGTATTCGCTGCTCAGATGATAAACTTTCCTGTTGCTGGCGCGACTTCCGGGCATTTTCTTGGCGGTACGATGGTATCGATTCTGTTCGGTCCATGGATCGGCTCTCTCGTCATGACGGCCGTATTGCTCGTACAGGCGGTCGTTTATCAGGATGGAGGCATCACAGCACTTGGTGCGAATATACTCTGTACCGGCTTTATCGGCTGTTTTGTCGGATATGGCAGTTATATGTTAGGTATGAAGCTGCTTAAGGGAAAAGGAAGGGCAATCGTCGCTTGGATGTCAGCTTGGCTATCCATCGTTGCGGCATCGGCTGGCGTTGCCGTACTGCTCGCTGCTTCCGGCACGTTCAGCTTAACAACGGCATTAACGGCCATGGTTGGCTGGCACATGCTGATCGGTATTGGCGAAGGCTTCATTACGATGCTGGTAACAGGTTATTTGATGGAACGAAATGCAGCAATGACGGGAGGGGGCATCAAGCATGAAAGTCTATCGCGTAACCGAGCATAGAAGGCGCTGGATCATCCTTGCGCTGATCACGATCGTGATTGCCTGCTTGCTGTCGCCTTGGGCGTCATCACATCCGGATGGATTGGAACGGGTAGCGGAGGACTACGGTTTCCTCCATCAAGAAACGGCGGTCAATGAGCTGGCTGTCGTACCGGACTACGAGGTTGCGGGCATTCCCTGGTCGGCGGTCAGCATCGGATTGGCGGGGGCTATCGGCATTATGATTATGGCTGCTGTGTTATTTGGTTTAACTCGCTCGTTAATGAGAAGTGGAGGGGATCGGAATGAGCAGCAAACAGATGGATTGGAAGGAATCGGCCGCACCTAACGGAGTAGAGACAGAGACAACTGTTAATCATCCAGCACAAGCTAACGATGCTGCATCGGACCATCAGCCGTATCGACAGTCACGCAGACGTGTTCTATCGGTGCTTGGTTTGTTAGCTTCCCTGATGCTGTTCAGACATCCTGCCGTTCTTAGTGGAGCGGCAGGATGTTTATTATTATGGCTGCTATGGCGGGGACAGCCGCTCCGGTCGATTGCCTCCCGCATGCTGCTTATTATTCCGTTCGCGCTTGGCACGATTGTTCTCGTTCCATTTCAGCACCCCGATGGCGGCACCCCGCTGCTTCATGTAGGGAGCTGGACCGCGACAGAAGAGGGAGCCCGTCATGCCCTTGTTCTTCTGCTCAAAATTATTTGTGCGAATCTGCTCTTAACGTACCTGATCCTCTCGACTCCGGTTTATCAGCTTATCGCAAGCCTGCGAGCGATCGGCATGCCTGCCGTACTGCTGGAGATGACCGTCCTTATGCTGCGGTATACGGGACTGCTGCGAGAGGAGGCGAAGGGAATGCTTCATGCGCAGCGTGCACGCGGCCTTCAGATGAAAGACTGGCGCTTCAAGCGGCGGACGTGGAGTCGATTAGGTGAGCTGCTCGGCGTCCTGTTCGTTCGAGCCTATAGCCGAAGCGGACGCATTTATCAATCGATTGCAGCGCGCGGCGGCTTCGGCGGTACATCGAGTACAACCGATCCATCAGATCTATTCACAAAGGAGGACGACACGATGACGTCAGCGATTGAGGTGCGTGAGGTCACCTTTCATTATGGAAGCCGACAGGCGCTTAATGGTCTGTCCTTCAATATCAGTCAAGGGGCGAAGGTGGCGCTTATGGGACCCAATGGAGCGGGCAAATCGACATTGATTGCATTGCTCAATGGGCTGGAGCAGCCTTCCTCTGGAGAGGTAGCCATATTCGGCAAGCAGATATCAAGCAGCAATGCGCATCTATTAAGACAACGGGTGGGTGTCGTATATCAAGATCCAGACGATCAGATTTTCTCGCCAACCGTTGGCGAGGATATCGCTTTCGGTCCGCGCAATCTTGGTCTGGATGAGCTTACGGTGCAGGAAAGGGTCGCCGAGGCGCTTCATGCGGTTGGACTGGACGGCTTGGACAACCGATCTCCTTTCGAGCTGAGCTATGGTCAGAAGCGGAGGGTAGCGATTGCGGGCGTTCTTGCCATGAAGCCGGACGTCATCGTTCTTGATGAGCCGATGGCTTTCCTCGACCCGAAGAGCCGCGACCAGCTGCAGCTGCTGTTGGAGAAGATGCACGAGGAAGGGTTGACCATCATTGTGGCGACACATGATGTTGATTTTGCGGCGGAATGGGCAACCGATGTTCTTATGTTAAAGGAAGGCAAGCTGCTTGCCTCCGGCACGCCCGAGCTGTTGTTCGATGCGGAGCTGCTGTCGAGCGCTGATCTGCATTTGCCAAGGCTGGTACGGCCATTCCGACTGCTGCAGGATCAAGGGCATGTTCGGCCAAGAACGGTGCAGGACGCGGCGCAGGCGATCTGGCAGCTGGTCATGCGAGGCGGCGAAGCGCTCAAGCTGCGTTCTGCTAATCGGATGGATGGAGAATCACGCCAGCGGGAAGGATAACAGCGAGCCCAATGCAGCATGTATTCCCAGCCAGAAGACGGCCGAATTCATGCTGCCAGCCGGCGAACACCTTGCTTTTTTGTCGCCGACAAGCGACGAATAAGAATATGGGAGGGGATGAATACTATGGTCAAGTTCCAAGCATCCCTTCTTCGATATAAGCGGACGGACAAGCGGCGATTTCTCACGCTTATACATTTGTCATCAGAACACGCTTCACAATGCGATTACCAGCGGCAGGTAACCAGTGGACTTAAAATCTTCAGGGAAAGTGGGGCAACAAGACATGAAAGCAACTGGTATTGTGCGTCGCATCGACGATCTGGGCCGTGTAGTAATCCCGAAAGAAATACGGAGGACGCTTCGCATCCGCGAAGGCGATCCGCTCGAAATTTTCGTGGATCGCGATGGCGAGGTCATCTTGAAGAAGTATTCCCCGATTGGCGAGCTGGGCGACTTTGCGAAGGAATATGCGGAATCGTTGTCTGAGAGCACAGGCCATGTGACGATTATCTCAGACCGGGATACCGTGATCGCTGTCGCTGGCGCATCCAAGAAGGAATTTCTGGACAAGTCGGTTGGATCCGTGCTGGAGAATTGTATGGAAAACCGTAAGACGGTAATTGAGACATCAAGCGGCAACATTGAGCTCATCAAAGATATGAATGAGACATTCGCTTCCTACGTCGCTGCTCCGATTATTGCCGGCGGCGATCCGATCGGAACGGTCGTTCTGCTATCGAAGGATGAAGGGGTCAAGATGTCGCAGATGGAACAAAAGATGGCAGAGACCGCTGCTGGCTTCCTCGGCAAGCAGATGGAGCAATAGAAAGGCCATTCGAAGATCATGCATACACATATGCAGCCTTCCCCTGTCAGGACGAAGACCTGGCTCACGGAGAAGGCTGTTTGTTGTGCGCGATATGCGGTGCAAGCAGCAGAAGTGGTTGGTTGCATGTGAATTAACGGTTGTGACCGTGCTTATTTGGTCCAAAATGCGTGATCTACAGCGCTAGCGGTTGCGATCGAGCTTATTGGTTCATTTTGAACTAAAAAAGAATCAGTTGTCCTCGAATAACGACTTGTGCAACCGCTAGTGTGAAAATCAGATCAAAAATATAGAGATAGCCACTGTGAGAACCGTTAGGCTGCCGGATTACTACCATCGTACTCGAACAATAAAATAAACCTTGTCATGCCCGTTCACCTGCTCCTCAACGGAGACGTTCACCGGGTATGACAAGGTTTATTCGTTCATAAGGCATCGTACTGCGCTAGAAGCCGACCCACAGCCGCCAATAACCCATCTGGACGAAGACGATCCATACGAGAATGAAGGTGAAGCCGATCGCAGAGGTCTCGACAACTGCGGCGCTGAACTTGCCTGATCGCATAAGCGGCACCCGCAGCTTCCACGGAATCGGAGGGAGCGGCTGAATGCCGCGCTGCGACAATGCATCAGCGAGCAGATGGAGCAGGTATGACAAACCGCCTGCGATCGGTACGCTAAGCTCATCTGGCGCCATCCAATAAAGCGCTGCGGTCCATAGTCCGGTCGCATACAGCGTATGTGTAAACCCGCGGTGCGGAACGAGCGCGCAGACGACGAGCGTCAGCCCGGCAGCGGATAACCGGGTATCGTAGATAACGCCGGCAACGGTAAGCGCACCGCCGACCATGAGCATAAGCAGCGTACGGAGCCAGCGTATAGACGCGAAGGTGGTCAATCCGATGGCAGCGCCTGCCGCCCAGTTCCATGGGTACTGCGTGCTCGTCAGCCAGACAACGGCAGCTGCCGCAAGCAGAATAATAACCTGCAGAGTCTGTATGGCTCCCTTCGGGAACGTTCGGTTGGCAAGCAATCCGTTCGGTTCATCCAGATCGGGCAGCAGACTGCCGATGACAGCGGCTGCAGCCGCTAACGGCGTAAGTGATGGTTGGATTAGTGCAGCCAATGCGAGCGATATGCCAGTGCTGACGACAAGATGCGAGGAGCCTTTCATAGGGCACACCGCCTTTCAACAATACGAAGCGATATCCCTATTGTAGTGGAAAAAGCCTACACATGCAAACATATGTTTGCATGCTTGGGGTTAGGTGCAGATAATCAATTTCTCCGATACGACATACGAATTATCGTCTCCGGCCGGTTTCATGTAGAAGCGAACGATGTAGTCGCCAGTGACGGTGAATTTGTATGTCAATTCTGAGCTGTTGATCCAGAAATTCGTCTTCCCTTTGTCCGGGAAATTGCTCTGGCCCGCCTTGCGTTCCTCGATCAGCGTCTCGCTGCCGTACGGATCAACCAGTGTAATTCGGAACGAGGAAATGTCGGTTTCGAGAGAATCGATCTGCGCGAAAACATTGAAGGAAACCTTCTGGTTCTTGACTACAGCGCCGAAGATGGAGCCGCCATCCTTCGTTTCCTTCGTAATCATGTGGACGTTAGGCGTATCGATGCTGATGGTCTGCTTCTTCTCGTCCCATGCCGTAATCCCTTTATATTGTTTATTGACGGCATCAACCGCAAGATAGGGTTTGTCATCGATCACAACGCCAAGGTTAAACAGCTCTTGCCTGTTTACATAAACACGGATCTTCTTCGTAAGCGCATCCCCATACACGACACTGGCACCGAAGCAGCATAACGCAACGATAGAAACGAGGACGGTCTTGAACGTTCTGGACTTCAATGGTGCACCTCCTCTTAGTCATAATTATTCGAACATTTAGTTAGATGCACAAAACGATGGAAAGTTGTACAAAAATTGCTTTGTTTTTCAACAACTTTTTTTGAGCGTCGGTTAAGTTTCCTTTTTGTCCTATTTTGGCGGTTAATAGGGCGGAAATATCTAATTTCCTGCTATAATGAAGCAATCGTATGGAATGGAAGGTAAACGATCAGAATGAACAATGAGACGGGACAAGGAGCGCATAAGCACGTATGGAACGGCGCGCTGCTAATGGCTGCGGCGATGCTGGTGTCCAAGCTGCTTGGTGTGCTGCAAAAAATACCGCTGCAAAATCTAGCCGGCGACCGCGTCTTCGGCATTTATAACGCGGTGTATCCGCTCTATCAGCTGCTGCTCGTGGCGGCAACGGCAGGACTGCCGCCAGCGGTTGCGATCGTCGTCGCCAGACGGCTCGCCGCAGGCGATCGGTTGGGCGTGCTGCAAGCGAGACGTGCAGCGCTCTGGCTGCTGGGCGTCTCCGGCGCGGCAGGCTTTGTTTTGTTATGGTTGTGTGCGCCGCTGCTAGCCTCCGCAATTGGAGATAAGCATACGATAGAGGCGATCCGTTCGGTTGCCTTCGCCCTTTGGTTCGTCCCAGCGCTGTCAGCACTCCGCGGCTATTCGCAGGGCATAAGCGATATGTCTGCTTCGGCGATGTCGCAGGTCGTCGAGCAGTTTGCAAGGGTAGCTGTGATGACGTCTCTGCTTGCATGGGGCTTGTCTCGTGCATGGGAGGACTCACAAATGGCTGCGGGCGCTATGGCAGGCTCTGGTGCGGGGGCGCTTGCAGCGATGGCCTTAATGGCTTGGAGGCAGCGGCGGTCGAGCGCTGAAGGAATGGCGCATTCGGAAGTTGAGGATCATGCGGCGTACAAGCAGCGGAGGCTGTCCGTGGAGATGAAAGAGCTGTCGAAGCTTGCTGTTCCGATGGCTTTCGGCGCTATTGTTGTGCCGCTGGCAGCTGTTGTGGACGTCTTCATGGTGCCGCGGCTGTTAATTGGAATGGGCATGCCGGATGCTGCGGCGATGGCGCAGTTCGGTATGTACAGCCGTGGACAGACGCTGGTCCAGCTTGTCGCGATGATTAGCGGTGCTGCTGCTTCGGTGATGGTGCCCACGCTTGCTCTTTCACGCGGACAGGGGCAATGGGAGGAAACGCGCCGTCAGGCGGGGCTCGCACTGCGTGCTTCATGGTGGATTGGAGCGGGGGCGGCGATGGGCATCGCCTTGCTTGCTAGGCCAATCAATGTTATGCTGTTCGCCGACGATCATGCGACGGGAACCTTTGCATGGATTGGCTTAACGGCGCTTGCTGCGGCCGTGTCCACGGTGTCGGCGGCCGTGCTTCAGGGCTGCGGCCGCGTGAAGCTGCCGGCGGTGCTGCTGCTTGGCGCAGCTGCGCTGAAGGCGGCGATGAACGCCGCGCTCGTGCCGGCGCACGGCATCGCCGGCGCGGCCGCCGCGGGCGTGATCGCGCTCACAGCGGCCGCGATCATCGCCGCCTTGGCGGCGCACGCTGCGCTCGCGGCTTCGCCGATCGCGCGCGCTGGCGCTGGCGGCACCGCCGCCGCCGCCGCTGCTGCGCAGCGCGGCAGTATAATGGCGGCGTGCCGCCTAGGCTTCGCGCTCGCGTGCATGGCCGCGGCGCTCGCTTTGACCGAGCGCGCAACGCACGCGCTCGGCGCAGGGCTGCCGCCACGGGCGGCAGCGGCGCTGCAGGCGCTGACGGGCGTAGCCGTCGGCGCCTGCGTCTTCGCCGCCGCGCTGCTTCGCAGCGGCGGCATTAGCGCGCGCGAATGGCGCGCGCTGCCGGGCGGCGAGAAGCTGGCCGCCCGGTTAACGAAGCTGCGGCTCATTTCGCAGCCGCAGTCAGATGCGCCGCGCGAATAGCGGCGCCGGCACGATGAGGAGGTTGAAGCAATGACGCTGCAACAGAAACCCGCAATAACCGTCGTTGGGCTTGGTTCCGGCGATGCGGACCAATTGACACTCGGCGTATGGCGCAGGCTGCAGAACGCTTCCCGCCTGTACGTTCGGACCGAGCATCACCCGATGATGAGTCTGCTGCAAGAAAACGGCATCCGATATGAATCATTCGACCGCTTCTATGAAGCGCATGATAGCTTCCCTGATGTTTACGAGGCGATCGCCTCCGAGCTTATCTCGCTTGCTTCGAGCGCGGACAGCTCTTCCGATATCTTGTATGCAGTACCTGGCCATCCGATGGTTGCCGAGCGCACCGTCCAGCTGCTTCGCGAGCGATGCAACGATGCGGGCATTCGGCTCGACATTCTCGGCGGCGAGAGCTTCTTGGATCAGGCGTTCGTTCGACTGGGGTTCGATCCGATCGAAGGCTTCCAATTACTCGATGCGGCTGATCTGAAGCCTTCGCAGCTGCAGCCGGCGCTGCACACCGTCATCGGTCAGGTGTACGATGTGTTCACTGCTTCCGACCTGAAGCTGACGCTCATGGAACGCTATCCGGATGACCATCCGGTCGTCGTAGGTCATGCGCTTGGCGTCGCCGGTGAAGAATCGATCGTCACCGTTCCGCTCTATGAGCTGGATCGGATTGATGGGTATGGCAACCTGTCGCTCGTCTATGTTCCGCGTTCTGAAGATGAGGCGCTGCAGAATCGGTCGTTCGACCGTCTGCATGAGATCGTCGCGATATTGCGCAGCCCAGAAGGCTGCCCGTGGGATCGCGAGCAGACCCATCAATCGATTCGGAAGAACTTCATCGAAGAGCTGTACGAAGCGCTTGAGGCGCTCGATAACGACGATCCGGACGGCATGCGCGAGGAATTCGGCGACGTTATTCTGCAAGTCATGCTGCACAGCCAGATGGAAGAAGAGGTTGGCTCCTTCAGCGTTTATGATGTGATTCAGACGTTGAACGAGAAGCTGATTTTCCGTCATCCGCATGTGTTTGGTGATCGTGGCGCGAGCAATGCGGAAGAGGCGCTCGGCAACTGGGAGCAGATGAAGGCGGAAGAGAAGAAGCGGACTGGCGAGGCGGAGAAGCGCAAATCGCTGCTCGATGGCATTCCTAAGGATCTTCCAGCACTTATGCGCGCTTATAAGATTCAGAAGAAGGCTGCGAAGGTCGGTTTCGATTGGGATGATCTAGAGCCTGTTCTGGCGAAGATCCAAGAGGAGCTCGGCGAGCTGCGCGAAGCGGCAAGCGAAGGAACGCCGGACGAGAAGATCGGTGAACTAGGCGATCTATTATTCGCTGTCGTCAACGCGGCAAGATTCGTCGATGCTGATCCAGAGGAGGCATTGGCGCGCACGAATGCTAAATTTATGCGTAGATTCGCATATATTGAGGAGCGGCTCCGTATAGAAGGCCGAACTTTTGACCAGACTGATTTAGTAGAAATGGACCGATTCTGGGAGGAAGCCAAGGCGCAAGAATAGGCGCAATTCGCCCATATTCGCTATAATACGGCGCTATTCTTCAATATTCGCAAATTTTTTTAAACTTTTAGCAGGATTTTTTTAGCACTAGGCAGAATTACTAGGAAGCCAAACGGCAAATCACCCGAAAACGTACTCACGTACGGGGCCATTTCTATGATTCTAACCCATGAACTATAGGAGGCATTACTAATGAACAAGACGGATTTGATTAACAACATTGCAACAAAGAGCGGTCTGACGAAACGCGACGTAGAAGCGGTTCTTAACGGCTTCCTCGGTGAAGTTACGGATGCACTCGCTAGCGGCGACAAAGTACAACTGATCGGCTTCGGCACGTTCGAAACGCGCAAGCGTTCCGGCCGTACAGGTCGTAACCCGCAAACGGGCAACCCAATCGAAATCGCAGAATCGAAAGTCCCTGCATTCAAAGCTGGCAACAAACTGAAGGATGCAATCAAGTAATAGATGCGTTTAGATAAGTTTCTCAAGGTATCGAGGTTGATCAAGAGGCGCACCGTGGCGAAGGACGTATCCGAGCAGGGGCGCGTCTGGCTGAACGGCCGAGAGGCTAAGCCTAGCAGTACGGTGAAGCTTGGAGACGAGCTGACGATCCAATACGGGACGAAGCTGGTTACCGTTCGTGTCGAACGGTTGACGGAGACGACGCGTAAGGACGAAGCTGGAACGCTCTATACTTTGGTGAAAGAAGAAACGCGCCAGCCTGAATCACAGGATTGGCCATAAACGTAGAAACCGCTTCGCGTCATGCGAAGCGGTTTTTCTTTTGTGACAGCGGCGGGCTTACTTATGCGAATCAAGAATAAACATCGATGCATCCTGCCCCATGAAGATTCGGCTTCCGGAATAGAAGGTTTCAATGCAAATGTCCTTGAAGCCGATTCTAGTCAGGACGTTAGCCAGCTCGTGATGATGAAAACCGTTATGTACCATATCGGAAACGACGTTCTCATTGTAATCAAAATCGACGATCAGCAGGTGTCCTCCCTCATTTAGAACATCGTATAACCTTGATAATACGAGCTCGACATCCGGGATGTGCAGAAGAACCTGGGCCATGAAAATATAGTCTGCGCGAATATCTGACAGACCTTCCATTTCGATATCAAAGCATAAAGTATCCGCATTCTGGATAGAAGAAGCGGCTATTTTTTGTGTGATTTGATTAATCATATTTGGTGAAGTATCCATGAACAGGATAGAGTCAAAATCGTTGATCAAATTCATGCCGACAAGCCCCGTCCCACAGCCGAAGTCAATAGCGCTCTTGCCTGCAGCGTTGACCACGCGTTTACGAATGGCGTCAGACGAAACCTTAGCAATATGGATTCTTTCAGGCGTATCGTATACGTGGGCGATCATTTCAAACTTATCGGTATTTGCCATCATTTTCTCTCCCATCTGCCTATCCTAATTGCCCTTTGTCTTCATCATACGATATTCGCACCTAACCTCCAAACAAGCGTTGTACTCATCAGATGAGGACAGCCTCCTTGCGATGTGCGAGCGGTTTGTTCTGCGGCTCCCCCCTCTAAAATTCCCGAATCGGCGAAAAAGATTGTCAATTTTTGTGGCGCTTTATAGTAAAATTTGACTAGTTATGCTAGCATAAAATGGAGCGGCAGCAATAGATTATTGCCATATTATTACATAATCTACAAGTCACCATGTACAGCATAGAAGGAATTAATAGTTTAGGAGGATGATTATGAAGAAACGCATTGCTAGGCTGTTGATTGCGGTTATGTTCATCGCAATCTTGCAGCCTATAATAGCGGCAATTCCAGTGGAGGCTGCAGCCGAAGAGGCAGCAAGTCCAATCTATCCAACGGCGGACAAGGGCTACGATTTTTTCGGGGTGTCGCCTAGCACCCCAAACATTTATCCAGACCAATTTCCTGGTCAGTCAGCAAAGGTGCAAATGGTTGGTTATGAGAAATCTAGCGGCACAGAATTTGGAAACAATCGAATGGTGATGAAGTTTCCGATTGACACGATCGATCCCTCGAAGACGATTTCGAGAGCCGAGCTCGTCCTTCATTCCTACAATTTGAACGAAACAGCGGGATTCACCTTTTTTGCCAGGTTATATGGAAGTAGTCAGACGAATTGGACCGACACCAATAATGTCATACCTGGCGGAATGGTACAGATCGGGGACAAGCACTATAAGTCGGAGTTCAACATAGCTTCCAACAAGAGAGCAGCGCTGGACGTCACGGACTATCTCAAGCAATACATCATCGATAATCCTAGCCAGGACAGCGTTTCGTTTATGCTGGAGGGGCCGGAGGGCAGCGAAATTGGGGCCTCAGCGCAACCTAGTGTACAGGCCTTTGTCTATCTTTATGATTCGAGCGTTACCGATGCGAATCTTAAACCTACTCTGCAGGTTTACTACTATACGAATACGCCTCCAAGCGGCACCATCTCCATTAACGGAGGAGCGGTGGCAACGAGCAATGAGGACGTTATGCTCTCACTGACGGGAACCGATAATGAAGGCGATACGATGCAAATGCGTTTCTCGAACGACGGTACGACCTGGGGTCTCTATGACCCGTTTGCATCGACATTCTCGTGGACGCTCACTGCAGGCGATGGCCTGAAGACGGTTTACTATCAATTGAGAGACAGTAACGGCGCAGAGTCGCCGGTGTACAGTGACTCGATTACTTTGGACACTACACCGCCTGACGGCGCGCTGGCGATTAACAACGGGAACGCTTTTGCGTTAAGTACCAATGTGACGCTTTCGATCAGCAATCCAGACGGATCGGCTGCACAGATGCGCTTCCAGAATGGAAGCGGCGCATGGAGCGCCTGGGAGCCGTATGCGGCATTGAAGAGCTGGACGCTTGATACAGGTGACGGAGCGAAGTCCGTCAGTATGGAGCTCCGGGATGCGGCAGGCAACGTGGCAACCGCGAGCGATACGATCGAGCTGGACACGGTGCCGCCTGACGGATCAATAGTGATTAATAGTATGGCAACGCATACGAACTCACCGACCGTCATGCTCTCGCTGGACAATCCGGACGGTACAGCCGTACAGATGCAGTTCCAGAACGAGAGCGGCGCATGGAGCGGCTGGGAGGCATTCGCACCAACGCAGAGCTGGTTGTTGTCTCCAGGCGAAGGATTGAAGACGGTGAGTGTACAGCTTCGCGATGCGGCAGGCAACATAAGGGTCGCCGTGGATACGATTACGTTAGATACGGCTGCACCGACTATCCTGGGCGTGACCGATGGCGGCTTGTATAACACGGATGTATCGATAACATGGAATGAACCAACAGCAACGGCAAAGTTGAATGGTGCAGCGTTCACGTCGGGAACGGTAGTGACCGATGAAGGAAGCTACAGCCTCGTCGTGACAGACTTGGCTGGCAATACAGCATCGGCTGCATTTGAGATTGATAAGACGGCGCCGAACGGAACGGTATCCATTAATACTGGGGCAGCTTATACGACGAGCACAGCGGTGAACCTGACGATTGCTAATCCGGATACAACGGCTGAGGAGATGCGTTTCCAGAACGAGAGCGGCGCATGGAGCGGCTGGGAAGCAGTCGGACCAACGAAGAGCTGGACGCTTGATACAGGCGACGGCACGAAGACGGTGAATGTGCAGCTGCGAGATGCGGCAGGCAACGTTATGGGTACGAGTGACACCATTACCTTGGACACGGTCGCACCAACGATTCTGAATGTAATCAATGGCGGGCTGTACAATACGGATCAGACGCTCGATTGGACGGAAGGTTCCGGTGATCTGAACGGCAGTCCGGTATCGCAAGGGGATACGCTCTCTGCTGATGGCGTTTACACGCTTACTGTAACGGATCCGGCAGGCAACAGCGCGTCGGTAACATTCGAGATCGATAAGACGGCACCTGACGGGACGGTATCTATTCAGGCAGGAGCTTCCTATACGACG
>Ga0182738_1000467_pt1 | contig 57314 bp, 53 predicted proteins | sample eDN5th30CBELigMG_FD_128876 | JGI IMG/M metagenome (GOLD analysis project Ga0182738, IMG submission 128876) | Enriched Miracle-Growth compost microbial communities from Emeryville, California, USA - eDNA 5th pass 30_C BE-Lig MG (version 2)... ... | reverse complement strand
CCCGAAAACACCGTTCGGACGGTTCGCGTGCTGCTGCCTCTGCCGCTGGCGGACGCTTATGATTACAGCGTTCCGGAAGGCCTGGACGTTGCCGTCGGTCGGTTCGTGATCGTGCCGTTGGGCAAGCGCGAGGTCCTCGGGGTGGTCTGGGGCGAGGGCAGGGGCGACGTGGCGGCCGCAAGGCTGCGCGACGTGATCGAGGTGCTGCCGGCCCTGCCGATGGCCGCTCCGCTGCGCCGGTTCATCGACTGGGTCGCGGCCTACACGCTCGCTCCGCCGGGTGCCGTTCTGCGCATGGCGATGAGCTCGCCCTCGGCGCTGGAAGCTCCCAGGACGGAGCTGGTCTATCGGCCGCCGGTCGATGCAGGCGACACGCTGAAACTGACCGCCGCGCGCCGCCGCGTGCTCGAGACGCTGAAGGACGGGCCGGCGATGGCGGCGGCGGAGCTGGCGCATCTCGCCGGCGTCGGCACCTCGGTGGTCAGGGCGATGGCTGCCGCCGGCCTGCTCGATTCGATGGAACGCGTCGTTCGCCGCTCCTTTCCGCGCCCCGACGGCGGGCGCGGCGGGCCGGCGCTGTCGCCCGCGCAGAAGGCGGCGGCCGACGCGCTGATCGACAGGGTGAAGGCACTGGCGTTCTCGGCGACCCTGCTCGACGGCGTGCCGGGTGCGGGCAAGACCGAAGTCTATTTCGAGGCCATCGCCGCCGCGCTGGAGATCGACCGGCAGGTGCTGGTGCTGCTGCCCGAGATCGCGCTGACCGCGCAGTGGCTGAAGCGCTTCGAGGACCGCTTCGGCTGCACGCCGGCGGCGTGGCATTCCGGCCTGACCAGCCTCGAGCGGCGCGAGACCTGGCGGGCGATCGCCGAAGGCCGCATCGGCGTCGTGGTCGGCGCGCGCTCGGCGCTGTTCCTGCCGTTCGCCGATCTCGGCCTGATCGTGGTCGACGAGGAGCACGACACGTCGTTCAAGCAGGAAGAGGGCGTTTGCTACAACGCGCGCGACATGGCGGTGGTGCGCGCGCGGCTGGTGGCCGCGCCGGTCGTGTTAGCCTCGGCGACGCCGTCGCTCGAAAGCGTCACGAACGTCGCCTCGGGTCGCTACGGCGCGCTGCATCTGCCGGCACGGCACGGCGGCAACCAGCTCGCGGCGATTGCCGCCATCGACCTCAAGCGACACCCGCCCGAACGCGGCCGCTGGCTGTCGCCGCCGGTCCTCGACGCGATGAAGAAGACGCTGGCCGCGGGCGAGCAGACGCTGCTGTTCCTCAACCGCCGCGGTTACGCGCCGATCACGCTGTGCCGCTCGTGCGGCAAGGGCATAGAATGTCCCCAGTGTTCCGCGTGGCTGGTGGAGCATCGCTTTCGCCGCCTGCTGGTCTGTCACCATTGCGGCTACAGCGAGCCGCCGGCCGCCACCTGCAAATCGTGCGGCGCCGTCGATCACTTCGTCGCTTGCGGTCCGGGCGTCGAGCGGCTGGCCGAGGAGGCGTGTGCCGCGTTTCCCGAGGCGCGCATCGAGCTCTTCACGTCCGACTCGCTGATGAACCGCGAGGAAGCCTCCGCTGCCATCGACCGCATGATCGCCGGCGAGATCGACATCCTGATCGGCACGCAGATGGCGGCGAAAGGCCATCACTTCCCGAATCTCACCCTGGTGGCCGTCGTCGATGCCGATCTCGGCCTCAACGGCGGGGACTTGCGTGCCGCCGAACGCACCTTTCAGCTGCTCTATCAGGTCGCGGGCCGTGCCGGCCGGCACGAGCGGACCGGCCGCGCCCTCATCCAGACCCACGCGCCCGAGCATCCGGTGATGCAGGCGCTGGTCGCAAACGATCGCGACCGTTTCGTGTCCGCCGAGCTGGCGGGCCGGTCAGGGGCGGGCATGCCGCCGTATGGCCGGCTGGCCTCGCTCATCGTCTCCGGCCCCGACCCCGCGGCCGTCGACAATGTCTGCGCCGCCATCGCCCGGCGGGCGCCGCAAAAGGAGGGAGTTACCGTGCTCGGCCCTTCGGTGGCCCCCATGGCCCTGCTCCGGGGACGGCACCGTCGCCGGTTTCTTCTCAAGACTGGCCGGGATATCGCAGTGCAACCTCTGTTGCATGCCTGGCTCGGGGAAATTGGCCTGCCCGCTTCAGTCCGCTTGCAAATCGACGTCGATCCCTATTCATTCCTGTGACAGAACGCGCGGAAAAGGCAGGTAATACGCGGGTTTTGGCTACCTTGCGCCGGGAAAGGGCGCATGGTAGCAACGCGCGCTTTTCCGGGGTGGGGCTTTGTCGTTCTCCCGGAAAAAGTGACGGGGATTCAAGGACTTGCCGGCCCGCACCACGGGCAGGGAGAGGCTGTTATCGTGTCAACAACCGCCACGACCGGCGTTGCCGGCCGCTATGCCAGCGCTCTTTTCGAGCTGGCCGACAATGCCAAAGCGCTCGATTCCGTGGCGCAGGACCTCGATATTTTTCGCAAATTGCTCGCCGAGAGCGCCGATCTTCGCCGCCTGATCGGAAGCCCGGTGATCGGCCGCGATCTGCAGGGCAAGGCGCTCCTGGCCGTGCTCGATGCCGCCGGCATCAAGGGCCTGACCCGCAGCTTCGTCGGCACGGTTGCCGCCAACGGCCGCGCGCGCGAGCTGCCGGCCATGGCGGCCGGCTTCCTCGCGGAGCTGGCGCGCCGCCGCGGCGAGACCACGGTCACAGTCACCTCGGCCGTTCCGCTGACGCCTGCCCAGCTCAGGCAGCTCACCGACACGCTGCGTTCCATCCTCGGCGGCGCAAAGGTTTCCGTCGACGCGCACGTCGAGCCGGACATTCTCGGCGGTCTCGTCGTGAAGGTCGGCTCGCGCCTGTTCGATTCGTCCATCCGCAGCAAGCTGCAGCGCTTGCAGCTTGCCATGAAGGGAGTTGCCTAATGGATATCCGCGCCGCCGAAATCTCGGCCATTCTGAAGCAGCAGATCGCCAACTTCGGCAACGAGGCCGAAGTCGCCGAGGTCGGCCAGGTCCTCTCCGTCGGTGACGGTATCGCCCGCGTCTACGGCCTCGACAGCGTCAAGGCTGGCGAGATGGTCGAGTTCCCCGGCGGCATCAAGGGCATGGCGCTCAATCTCGAGAGCGACAACGTCGGCGTCGTGATCTTCGGCGAGGATCGCACGATCCGCGAGGGCGACACCGTCAAGCGCACCGGCACCATCGTCGACGTTCCGGTCGGCAAGGGCCTGCTCGGCCGCGTGGTCGACGGCCTCGGCAACCCGATCGACGGCAAGGGCCCGATCGCCTCGACCGAGCGCAGGCTGGTCGAGGTCAAGGCGCCCGGCATCATTCCGCGCAAGTCGGTCAACGAGCCGATGCAGACCGGCCTCAAGGCGATCGACTCGCTGGTGCCGATCGGCCGCGGCCAGCGCGAGCTGATCATCGGCGACCGCCAGACCGGCAAGACCGCCGTCGCGATCGACACCTTCCTGAACCAGAAGCCGATCAACCAAGGCACCGACGAGAGCCGCAAGCTCTACTGTGTCTACGTCGCCATCGGGCAGAAGCGTTCGACCGTCGCGCAGATCGTGAAGACCCTCGAGGACAACGGCGCACTGGAATATTCGATCGTGGTCGCGGCAACGGCGTCCGACCCGGCGCCGATGCAGTTCCTTGCGCCCTATACCGGCTGCGCGATGGGCGAATACTTCCGCGACAACGGCATGCACGCCGTGATCGTGTATGACGATCTCTCCAAGCAGGCCGTCTCCTACCGCCAGATGTCGCTGCTGCTGCGCCGCCCGCCGGGCCGCGAGGCGTATCCCGGCGACGTGTTCTACCTCCATTCGCGCCTGCTCGAGCGCGCCGCCAAGCTCAACGAGAAGAACGGCTCGGGCTCGCTGACCGCGCTGCCGGTCATCGAGACGCAGGCCGGCGACGTGTCGGCCTATATCCCGACCAACGTGATCTCGATCACCGACGGCCAGATCTTCCTCGAGACCGAGCTGTTCTATCAGGGCATTCGTCCGGCCATCAACGTCGGCCTGTCGGTCAGCCGCGTCGGCTCGGCCGCGCAGATCAAGGCGATGAAGCAGGTTGCCGGCACGATCAAGCTGGAGCTGGCGCAGTATCGCGAGATGGCCGCCTTCGCCCAGTTCGCCTCGGATCTCGACGCCTCGACCCAGCGCCTCCTCGCGCGCGGCCAGCGTCTGACAGAGTTGCTGAAGCAGGGTCAGTTCGTGCCGATGCCGGTCGAGGAGCAGGTCATCTCGCTCTATGCCGGCACCCGCGGCTTCCTCGACGGGCTGCCGGTCGCGCGAATCAACGAGTTCGAGCGCCAGATGCTCGATGCGGTGCGAGCCGAAGGGTCGATCCTCGCATCGATCCGCGAGAAGCGCGAGATCGTCAAGGAGACGGACGACAAGCTCAAGACCTTCCTCGGCGACTTCGTCAAGAAGTTCGCCTAAGGGACCGCCGAGGCTCCGATGCCCAGTCTGAAGACCTTCCGCCTTCGCATCCGAAGCGTCCAGTCGACGCAGAAGATCACGAAGGCCATGAAGATGGTCGCCGCCGCCAAGCTGCGGCGCGCCCAGGAGCAGGCCCTCGCGGCCCGTCCCTATGCCGAAGCGATGGACAAGATCCTGGCATCGCTCGGCGCCAGCTTTAAAGGCGGCGTCGGACCGCGCCTGCTGGCCGGCACCGGCTCGGAGCAGACCCATCTCGTGATCGTCGCCACCGGCGATCGCGGCCTGTGCGGCGCCTTCAACAGCTCGATCGTGCGCGAGGCGCGGCGGACCATCCGCGCGTTGCTCGCCGAGGGCAAGACGGTCAAGATCTTCTGTGTCGGCCGCAAGGGGCGCGACCAGCTGCGCCGCGACTTCGGTAGCCTGATCGTCGAGACCATCACGGACCTGGGCCGCCCGCGCCTCAGCTTCGCCGATGCCCAGAAGGTGACCGTACGTCTGATGGAGATGTTCGACGCCGGCGAGTTCGACGTAGCCCATGTCGTCTTCAATCAGTTCAAGTCGGCGATGACCCAGATCGTCACCGTCCAGCAGCTCATTCCGCCGCCGGCGCCGGACGAAACGGCAGCCGCTCCCGCCACGATGGGCGGCGCCGTCTACGAATTCGAGCCCGACGAGGCCGAGATACTGGCAGAGCTGCTGCCGCGCAATCTCACCGTCCAGATCTTTCGCGTGCTGCTGGAGAATGCCGCGAGCTTCTACGGCTCGCAGATGACGGCGATGGACAACGCCTCGCGCAACGCCGGCGACGTGATCAAGAAGCTCACCTTGCAGATGAACCGCTCGCGCCAGGCGTCCATCACCAAGGAACTGATCGAAATCATCTCGGGCGCCGAGGCCATCTAGGCCGCGCGCTGCCAGCAATCGAAGGAAAGGGAACCGCATGGCTACCAACAACATCGGCACGATCACCCAGATCACGGGCGCGGTCGTCGACGTGCGCTTCGACGCCGATCTGCCGAACATCCTGAACGCCCTGCATGTGAAGGCCGACAATCGCCTGATCGTGCTCGAAGTCGCCCAGCATCTCGGCGAGTCGGAAGTCCGCACGATCGCGATGGACACGACCGATGGCCTGGTACGCGGCGAGAAGGCGGTCGATACGGGCAGCCCGATCGCCATGCCGGTCGGACCCGAGACGCTCGGCCGAATCCTCAACGTGATCGGCGAGCCGGTCGACGAGCGCGGCGCGGTCGGCAACACAAGGACCCTGCCGATCCATCGCTCGGCACCCGAGTTCGTCGAGCAGTCGACCGAAGCGGAGATCCTGGTCACCGGCATCAAGGTCATCGATCTGCTCGCGCCCTACGCCAAGGGCGGCAAGATCGGCCTGTTCGGCGGCGCCGGCGTGGGCAAGACCGTGACCATCATGGAGCTGATCAACAACGTCGCGAAGGCGCACGGCGGCGTGTCGGTGTTCGCCGGCGTGGGCGAGCGCACCCGCGAGGGCAACGACCTCTATCACGAGATGATCGAGGGCGGCGTCATCAAGCTCGACGGTCCGGGTTCGAAGGTGGCGCTGGTGTACGGCCAGATGAACGAGCCGCCGGGCGCGCGTGCCCGCGTGGCGCTGTCTGGCCTCACCGTCGCCGAGTATTTCCGCGACGCCGAAGGCCAGGACGTGCTGTTCTTCGTCGACAACATCTTCCGCTTCACCCAGGCCGGCTCGGAAGTGTCGGCGCTGCTCGGCCGCATCCCGTCGGCGGTGGGCTATCAGCCGACGCTGTCGACCGACATGGGCGCGTTGCAGGAGCGCATCACCTCGACCAAGAAGGGCTCGATCACCTCGGTGCAGGCCATCTACGTGCCCGCCGACGACTTGACCGATCCGGCGCCCGCGACCTCCTTCGCCCATCTCGACGCGACCACCGTGCTCAGCCGCTCGATCGCCGAGCAGGCGATCTTCCCGGCCGTCGATCCGCTCGACTCGACCTCGCGCATGCTCGATCCGCGCGTCGTCGGCCAGGAGCATTATGACGTCGCCCGCTCGGTCCAGCGCGTCCTGCAGCAGTACAAGTCGCTGCAGGACATCATCGCCATCCTGGGCATGGACGAACTCTCCGAAGAGGACAAGCTGGTCGTGAGCCGCGCCCGCAAGATCGCGCGCTTCCTCAGCCAGCCGTTCCACGTTGCCGAAGTCTTCACCGGCACGCCAGGCGTGTTCGTGAAGCTCGAGGATACGATCAAGGCCTTCAAGGGCATCGTCGCCGGCGAGTATGACGACCTGCCGGAACCCGCCTTCTATATGGTCGGCACGATCGACGAGGCGGTCGCCAAGGCCAAGAAGCTCGCCGCCGAGGCGGCCTAGTCGGATGGCGAAGGTCACCTTCCGGCTCGTGATGCCCGAGCGCGAGCTGCTCAACACCGAGGCCGACATGGTCGTGGTGCCGGGCAGCGAGGGCGATTTCGGCGTTCTCCACGGCCACGCACCGCTGATCTCGACCGTCCGCCCGGGCGTGCTCGAGGTCTTCCAGGGCAACAAGGCCGAGCAGCGCTTTCTGGTCGCCGGCGGCTTCGCCGAGGTGACGCCGGAGCGGTGCACCGTGCTGGCCGAGGAAGCCGTGCCGTTCGAGCAGGTGACGCCCGACCAGCTCGCCGACCGCGAGCGGGTTGCCGAGGCTGAGCTAAGCGACGCCTCGACCGACGCGGAAAGGGCTGCCGCCCAGAAGAATCTGGCTGTCGCCAAGGACTTGCGCCGCGCGCAAGCTTATTACGCCGGCCGTTGATTCCATTCCGTACGCAATAGTTGCGACGAAGCGAAGCCGGCGTGGCCATTGCAAGCCGGCACCGGGATCGCTTTATTACGGTTGCGCGACGGCCGCGTTTTGCGGTTATGCTCGTTGCGAAGGGCAACGTGAACGATGGGCAACTGGACACTCGACACGATCGATTGGGGCCGGTTCGACGCGTCGAAGGTCGATCTCGAGATCCTGCGCAACATCAAGGCCGCGGCCATGGTGGAGCGCAACGGAGGAGACTACGGGATCTATCTCGGCCGCGTGTTTGCCGACGATCCGGCTTTCGCGGCCGACGTGCAGCGCTGGGTCGGGGAGGAGGTCCAGCACGGCATGGCCCTCGGCCGCTGGGCGCAGCTCGCCGATCCGTCATGGGACTTCGATGCAGCCTTCGCGCGTTTCCGGGCGGGCTACCACCTGCCGCTGGGTGCCACCCGGTCGGTGCGCGGCAGCCAGGCTGGCGAGATGATGGCGCGCTGCATCGTCGAGACCGGTACCAGCTCATACTATAGCGCCCTGAAGGACGCGACCGAGGAGCCGGTGCTGAAGCAGATCTGCGCCAAGATCGCGGCCGACGAGTTCCGTCACTACAAGCTGTTCTACGAGCAGCTGCGGCGCTGCCTGGAGCGCGACCGGCTCAGCAAGTGGGCGCGGCTGCGCGTCGGCTGGAGCCGCATCGCGGAGAGCGAGGACGACGAGCTCGCCTATGCCTATTACGCGGCCAACGAGCCGGAGGGCGCGGCCTACGATCGCAAGCGCGCGCAGCAGGCTTATGCCCGTCGCGCCTATCCGCTGTATCGCCCCGGGCATGTGCAACGCGCCATGGCGATGGTGTTGAAGGCGATCGGGCTCGAGCCTCAGGGCCGCCTCAACGCACTGATGACCCGCGCCGGCCTCTGGTTCCTGCGCAGCCGAGCCAGCAAATACGCAGCTCAAGGCTCATAGTCATTGGATCCCGGGCCTCTTCGCTAGAAGCGCGTCACCAATAAGAAGCTGAAGTCCGGGTGAGTGCTGATCTCGCCGAGAGTGGCACTTTCCTCCCTGCGCGCAGCGCGGAAGCCCCTGCTCGGGAATGAAATGAACTCTCAGGGCAAACCAGTGCGGTCGAGCCGCAGAAGGTCGGCGAATGCGCCCAGCACCGTCTCGTAGACCGGGCGTTTCCAGGGCACGATCGCCTCGATCAGCTCGCTCGCCGGCGCCCAGCGCCAGGCGTCGAATTCCTGGTCGTGCGCGGCAAGGTCGATGTCGGAGTCCTCGCCGGTGAAGGCGAGCGCGAACCATTTCTGCGCCTGGCCGCGCCAGCGCCCCTTCCAATAGGGTGGATGCAATTCTGCCGGCACGTCGTAGGTCAGCCAGTCCCGCGTCTCACGCAGCAGCAAGGCCTTGGTCGTGCCGACTTCCTCGCGCAGTTCGCGACATGCCGCCTCGACCGGCGCCTCGCCCTTGTCGACCCCGCCTTGCGGCATCTGCCAGGCATCGCGCTGGTTCAGGCGGCGGCCGATGAAGATCCGTCGCTCCGCGCCGATCAGCATCAGCCCGACGTTCGGCCGATAGAACTCGGGAACGTCGGTCCTCACGGCCGGAGCTGCGCCGGCTGGATGCGCACCCTGGCCATGCAGGCATCGCGACATTCGAAGTGGCCGATGATCGGCACCAGGGCCACGGCGTTCTGCCGCCGAAGCCGCTTGCACCAGGCGACGATGGCATCGATCGCCGCGTCGGCTGGCTGCAACACGCCGAAATCGTGGCGCGGGGTGCCGTTGCCCGAACGCTCGCCGGTCCATTCCGCCAGCCGCTCGAGGCTGCTGTCGATGCTGCCCTGGCCCGCAAGCCTGTAGTCCAGCACGGTCGAGCTGCGCGCATAGCCGATGCCGAGATCGACGGTCAGGCGGTACATCGCCGACACACCGGCCGGATTGATCTCGATCAGCGACAGGCCGCGCGCGGCGATCTCCTTCATCAGGGGTCGCGCGATCAGGTCGGACTGCGCGACCAGCACCGGGCCGGGAACGACGAAGCCGACACAGCCCTCGCCGCGCGCCATGGCCGTGCGCAGGCGACGCAGATTTTCGGCCGGCTCGGCGGAAGACTCGATCGGCCGGATGCCGCGCTCCGCGGGCCCAGCCGGATCCTCGACGGGCAGCATCAGGTAGCACTCATGGCCATTTTCGCGGGCCAACCGCAGCCAGCGGCGCAGGTCGGGCGTGCCGGCGAGGAAAGCGAGGCTGACCTCCGGAGGCAGTTCCTCGATCGCGCGCCGCATCAGCGCCTCGTCGGCACCCAGATTGAGCATGAGCAGGCCGACCCTTGCTGCCGGGCCCTCAGGGTCGAACCGTCGCGCATGGGCGATCCAGGGCATCCAGCCGCCGGCCGAGATCTTGGGCAGGCGCTGGCCGTCGTCGGTGACCTCGATCAAGTCGTCGCGCTCGGCAGGAGGCAGCTGGCGGAAGTCGGCGCGTAGCTGCGAGCGCGGCGGCACCTTCAGCGAGCCTTGGAGCCGCGTATGTATCCACTGGCCGACCGTATCGGTGTCGATGTCTTCGGCCGCCTGCCCTGTCGCCTCGGCATTCCTGTCGCCGTAGGCAATGGCCGCACAGATCAGCGTGAGGCCGACGACGAGGACGTAAGCTCGCGTGCAGCCGTTCGAGAGGAAGGCCGGCAGCCAGCGGCGGTTGTTCTCTCGCCCTTTCGCCATGCTGCCACGCCAGCCTCGATCGAGCCGTGCCTAGTGCGCGCGGCTGGTATAGAGCGAGATGCCGCGGATGAGGTCGACGGCACGCAGCAGCTGATAGTCGGCGACCGCGTCCTTCGGCGGCTCGTCCGGATCGGTCGCGGGCGGCGTCGCCGCCGTGGTCTTGTCGTCCTTCCTGTCGTCCGGCTTGGCGACCGGCGGCTTGGCCTCGGACGTCTTGTCGTCCTTCTTGTCGACGGCCGGCTTTTCATTCGGGTTGGTGATCGAGCGGCGCAGGTTCTCCTCGCGGAAGCCGGCACGCTGCTGGATGGTCTCGACCTTGGCCTGCTCGACCTCGATATCGGGCTTGATGCCTTCCTTCTGGATCGAGCGGCCCGACGGCGTGAAGTAGAGCGCGGTGGTGAGGCGGATCGCGCCGCCACCGGTCACCTGCATGATGGTCTGCACCGAGCCTTTGCCGAAGGAACGGGTGCCCAGGATGATCGCGCGGCGATGGTCCTGCAGGGCGCCAGCCACGATTTCCGACGCCGAGGCCGAGCCGCCGTTCATCAGCACCACGATCGGCAGCCCGCCGGTCACGTCGCCCGCCTTGGCGTTCCAGCGCTGCACGTCCTCCGCCTTGCGCGCCTTGACCGAGACGATCTCGCCCTTGTCCAGGAACGCATCGACCATGGAGATCGCCTGGTCGAGCAGGCCGCCCGGGTTGTTGCGCAGGTCGAGGACGAAGCCCTTGAGCTTGGGCCCGCCTCCTTCTTGATCTTCTCGACCGCGTCGAGCACGCCGGAGGTGCTCTGCTCGGTGAAGGAGGTGACGCGGATGTAGCCCACGTCGCCCTCGAGCCGGAAACGGGTCGCCTTCACCTTGATCGTCTCGCGCGTCAGCGAGATGTCGATGGGATCCTTCACATTGGCGCGGCGGATCGAGATCTTGATCGAGGTGCCGACCTTGCCGCGCATCTTCTCCACGGCCTCCTGCAGGGTGAGGCCCTGCACCGGCTCGCCGTCGAGCGCGAAGATCAGGTCGCCCGACTGGACGCCGGCTTTCGAGGCGGGCGTGTCGTCGATCGGCGACACGACCTTGATGACGCCGTTCTCCATCGTGACTTCGATGCCCAATCCGCCGAACTCGCCGCGGGTCTGGACCTGCATGTCCTTGTAGACCTTGGGGTTCATGTAGCTCGAATGCGGGTCGAGGGCCGCCAGCATGCCGTTGATGGCATTCTCCATCAGCGTCTTCTCGTCGACCGGCTCGACATAGTCGCGCCGGATGCGCTCCAGCACGTCGCCGAACAGGTTGAGCTGCTGATAGAGCTCGCTCTTGTCCGATGCCGATTTGTGCTCGGGCTTGTCCTGCGCCAGGACGGGAACCAGCGCCACGCCGGCGCTCAAGGCCAGGACCGCGGCAACGGAGACGAGACGCATACGAGTCATTGGGATGCCTTTGCAGAGCGCGCCGCAGGATGCTCCGGGCGGCGTAAACGGGGTTTCGGGCGTCGCAGCGAGGATACTAGCCGGTCTTTGACGGGATCAAGGCGAGAGGGCTCACACGGTCGTCAACTGTCACGCGGAGGCTGCGGCAGCGGGACGCGGCACGGCCAGAAGATGCGGCCGGGACGCCTCCGACAGCAGCGAATGGCCGGTCATCTCGGGAGGCTGGGGAATTTGCATCAGGGCCAGCAGGGTGGGGGCGACATCGGCCAGCTTGCCGTCGTTCAGCGATCGGATGTTCGCGGGGGAGTTGAACAGAAGGGCAGGGACGCGATTGAGCGTGTGCTGCGTGTGCTTCTGATGGCTTTCCTCGTCGTACATCTGCTCGGCATTGCCGTGGTCGGCGGTGACGAGCATGACGCCGCCCGCTTTCTTCACCGCCTCCATCAGGCGGCCGAGGCAGGCATCGACGGCTTCCACCGCCTTGATCGCCGCAGGCAGGATGCCGGAATGGCCGACCATGTCGGTATTGGCATAATTCGCCACGATCAGGTCGAATTTGCCCGACCCGATCGCCTCGACCAGCTTGTCGGTCACTTCGGGGGCGCTCATCTCGGGCTTGAGATCGTAGGTCTGCACCTTGGGCGACGGCACCAGGATGCGCTCCTCACCTTCGAACTGCCGTTCCTCGCCGCCGTTGAAGAAGAAGGTGACGTGCGCATACTTCTCGGTCTCGGCGATGCGCAGCTGCTTGAGGCCGGCGCGCGCGATCGTCTCGCCGAGGCCCATCCTGATGACGGCGGGCGGAAACAGCGTCTTGAGGAAGCTGTTCAGCGCGGCGGAGTATTCGACCATGCCGACGGCATCGGCGAACTTCACGAGACGTCCGCGCTCGAAGCCATCGAACATCGGATCGAGCAGTGCGGTCAGGATCTCGCGCGCCCGGTCGGAGCGGTAATTGAACATGAGGATGCCGTCGCCGTCCTTCATGCCCCGGTATCCGTCGATCGCCGTCGGCAGCACGAACTCGTCGTCGAGCTTGGCGGTATATGCCTTGTCGACCGCTTCCCTGGCGGTCTTCGCCGTTTCGCCCCTGGCGTCGACGATGCAGTCGTACGCCTTCTCGATGCGGTCCCAGCGCTTGTCGCGGTCCATCGCGTAAAAGCGGCCGCCAATCGTGGCGAACTCGATCGGCAGGTCCTTCTTCAGGCCGGCCGCGATCTGCTCGAGATACCCCTGCGCGCTGCGCGGCGGCGTATCACGGCCGTCGAGGATGGCGTGGATCCGAACCGGCACGCCCCCTTCCGCGATCATGTTGGCGAGCGCGATCAGCTGATCCTGGTGGGCGTGCACGCCGCCCGGCGAGGCGAGCCCCAGCAGATGGCAGGCCTTGCCGTTCTTCTTCAGCGTCGCGATCAGTTCGGCGAGGATCGGATTCTTTGCCAGCGAGCCGTCCTCGATCGCCTTGTCGATGCGCGGCATGTCGGGCACCGCGACGCGGCCGGCGCCTAGATTCATATGGCCGACCTCGGAATTGCCCATCTGCCCCCGGGGGAGGCCGACGAAGCTTTCCGAAGCGTCGATCAGCCCCTGCGGGCAGGTCGCGACGAGCCGGTCGAAATTGGGTGTGTGCGCATCGAGGATGGCATTGTTCTCCGGGTCTGGCCGGTAGCCCCAGCCGTCGAGGATGCAGAGGAGAGCGGGACGCGGGCGAGACGATGCCATCACGAAGCCATGCGCGAGGGGGTTCGGGCGCGCTCGACCGAGTTGAACCTGTTGGGGCAGGCAAGATCGCGCGGATCGGTATCGGGGTTCTGATCGGGGATCTCGATCGCGCAGAACACGAATTCGCCGCGCGGCTCGCCGTCGATCGAGATGTCGTAGGTGTAGGTGCCGGGCGGATCGCCCGGGATGATGCACCACGAGCGCTGCAACACGCCGTCCTGCACGACCTCGCGCATGCGGGTGGTCGCCTTGGTCTTGTCGGCGCTGACCTCGGTCTCGGGGCCGGCGATCACCTGCTCGGCCGGCTGCGAGGTGGTCAGCACCTCGGTCAGGGTGATGGTCCGGTTCGGTCCGCCGAGATACATGCGCCAGCCGAAGCAGGCCCGGTTGAACAGCAGCGGAATGGCGTTGGTCTCGTAATGGCGTTGTTGGCCGTCATCGCCGGTGATCGAGACATAGGGAATGCTGCGCACGGGCTTGGGCTTGGCCGCCGGCGTGTCGGCCGCCGGGGTCTGGGCGACGGCCATGGTCGCGAAGGTCGCCAGGACAAGCCCGGCAGAGGCGGCGGCAAGCCGCGGAAAGATCGAGCGCATGGCCCAATGTAGCCCCGGTTTTTCGTCAGAACAGAGGCAAAATCGACGTTTTTGGATTGCCTAGCTCAAGAAAGTCGCGAGGTCGGTTTGCAATGGCTCCTCGTTCCCATCGAAGCTGGCAATCATGGCGGCCAGGAAGCGTTTTGGACGCAATAGTCGAAGAGCGACGGTCGGCCCGCCCTGGTTGCAAGAAGAACCAGAAAAGTCACCTGGGTCCGTCCGTTACCCTCGCGAAACGGATGAATCGTGTTCAATTCTGCGGAGAAGTGCGCTGTCTTGGGCAGGAATTCTTCCGACGAAAGGCCGGTCAGGAACTTCGCTTCTTTCAGCCAGCTGAACAATTTGTCCATCTCACGCGGGATGTAGGTCGGATAGCAGAACACACTTCCTCCCTTGCTCAACGCGACAGTTCGGAAATGTCCCGCCCGTTCGAAAACATCAACAGATGCTTATGGACAGCTCGATAACGGGTGACGCCAAGCCGCCCCTTTGGCAACGGTTCATCTGCCCGTTGTGCGGTCGCGATCGCCTCGAACCACTCCGAGAACCGAACGATCGCGTATTCCCGGAATATTCCTGAGCGTCCCCGTCCCGGAATAGCAATAGGGATCGGCGATCGCGCCATACTTCATCTACGGATGAGTGCCGTATTTTTGTACGATCATCTTGCGCCTTTTCGCGTTGGAAAGACGCTTGAGGTCGAAATCGCGAAAGTCCTTCCACATTTCCTCAGTGAGGCGAATGCCCTCCACCGCGCTGATCTGGGCAAATCCTTCCCGGCCGATCGTCACGTTGTCCGATGATTTCTGCGGACGTAGAGCAGGCTTCTTCATCCGATCATTCTGGCACAAGAAGTCAGGCGCGATGGTACGGATGGCCTGCCAGGAGTTGCTGGGCGCGGTAGATCTGCTCGGCGAGCATGGCACGGGCGAGCAGGTGGGGCCAGGTCATGGCGCCGAACGACAGGACCAGGGACGCCTTCGCCAGGAGGGGCTCGCCATGGCCGTCGGCGCCGCCGATCAGGAAGGCGATGTCGGCCATCCCGTCGTCGCGCCAGCGCTCGAGGCGCCCGGCGAAGGCCTCGCTGTCGAGGGCTTTGCCGCGGCGATCGAGGGCAACCAGCAGGGATTTGGCGGGAACCGCGCCGAGCAGCAGCTCGCCCTCGCGTCGAATCAGCTCCGCGGGCGGCAGCTTCTTCTTTTCCTCGAGCTCGCGCAGCGCGAGCGGCCAGCGGATGCGACCTGCGTAGTGCTCGTAGAGATCGCGTTCGGGCCCGCGCCCGGCGCGGCCGATGCAGGCGAGCGTGAGCCTCAAGCGCGCTTGCGCCGGGCAGCCTTCGCGGGCTTGGGCGCCGTCTCGTTCTCCAGCGCCCACATCTTCTCGAGCGCATAGAAGGCGCGCGGCTCGGGGCGGAAGACATGGACGACGATGTCGCCGCTATCGACGAGCACCCAGTCGCCGACCTCCTTGCCCTCGACCGAGATGACGCGGTAACGGGCCTGCTTCAGGCGCTCCGCCAAATGGTCGGCGATCGCCACGACCTGGCGATTCGAGCGGCCCGAGGCAATCACCATGTAATCGGCGAAGGCCGACTTGCCGGCGAGGTCGATGACGATGATGTCCTCGGCCTTGTCGTCTTCGAGCGAGCGGCGCACCAGCGCGAGCTGTTCGGCGGTTTCCTTGCTCCGGTCGGGAAGCGTGTGGGTCTGGTCGGGGATGGTCTGTCCTTTCGCTGCTGTCCGTTTGGGGCGCACGGCACGGATCGCCGTGGCTGAATGGCTGTCGAGCCGACTCGGGATGAAGCACCAGGCCGGCGTCCTGGATGTCGCCAGCCGACGGGCCTGGCCCGCGTCGAGACGGTAACGGGCAAAGGTACGCGGGGCTGCCGACTGAAGCGCAGCATAACCCCAGCCGGGGCGGGCGAAAGCGGCAATCGCGATCTCCTGGAACAGCTCCCGCCAGCCCGCCCAGCGGACGAGCTGGGGCAGGATGTCGGCGCCCATGAGCCAGACGAAATGCGCGTGCGGGTAGAGGCGCTTCAGGGCCCGCACCGTGTCGAGCGTGAAGCGGGTGCCGAGCAGCAGCTCCGGCGCCTCGACCCTGATGTGCGGGTGGTGGGCGACTTGCCGGGCGCGCGCGATCCGCGTCGCCAGCGGCTCCATGCCGTCGTCGCTCTTCAGCGGGTTCTGCGGCGAGACCAGCCACCAGACCTCGTCGAGGCCGAGCCGCCTGAGCGCCTCGAGGCTGACGTGCCGGTGGCCGTCGTGGGCGGGATTGAACGAGCCGCCGAGCAGGCCGATGCGCCGGCGCATGTCGCGCGGCACACCCGGCATCGGATGGCGGGCCGAGCTCAAGGCCGCAGCGTGCCCGTGCCGCGCACGATGTTCTTGTAGGTCGTCAGCTCGACCAGCCCGACCGGCCCACGGGCATGCATGCGGTTGGTCGAGATGCCGATCTCCGCTCCCAGGCCGAATTCGCCGCCGTCGGCGAACTGGGTGCTGGCGTTGTGCATGACGATGGCACTGTCGACCTCGCGGAGGAAGCGCTCCGCCGTCGCGGCATTGGCGGTCACGATCGACTCGGTGTGCTGGCTGCCGTAGGTCGCGATGTGCCGGATCGCGCCCTCGACGCCGTCGACCGTGGCGACCGAGATGATCGGCTCGAGATATTCAGTGCGCCAGTCCTTCTCGCTGGCGGCGAGTGCCTTCGGATCGCGCTTCTGCACCTCGGCGTCGCCACGCACCTCGCAGCCCAGCTCGTGCAGCTTCGCGAGCACGGGCAGCGCATGGGTGTCGAGCGCGGCACGGTCGATCAGCAGGGTCTCGGCGGCGCCGCAGACGCTCACCCGGCGCATCTTGGCGTTGGCCACGACATCGCGCGCCATCGCCACCTCGGCGTCGCGATCGACGTAGACGTGGCAGATGCCGTCGTAATGGCGCAGCACCGGCACGCGGCTCTCCGCCGTCACGCGATCGATCAGCGAGCGGCCGCCGCGTGGGACGATCAGGTCGAGCCAGTCCATCGCCTTCAGCAGCTCGCCGACGGCGGCGCGGTCGGTCGTCGGCACGAGGGCGACGCAATCCTCGGGCAGGCCGGCGCCGGCCAGCGCGCCGCGCAGCAGCTCGACGATGGCGCGCGAGGAATGGAAGCTGTCGGAGCCGCCGCGCAGCACCACGACGTTGCCCGACTTGATGCACAGCGCGCCGGCGTCGGCCGTCACGTTCGGCCGGGCTTCGTAGATCACGCCGATGATGCCGATCGGCACCCGCACGCGGCTGATCTCGAGACCGTTGGGCCGCTGCCAGCGCTCGATCTCGGCACCGACCGGGTCGGGAAGGGCGGCGATCTCGTCGAGCCCCCTGGCCATCGCCTCGATGCGCGCGTCGTTCAGCAGCAGGCGGTCCTGCAGTGCGCTGCTCATGCCGCCGGCCTTCGCGGCGGCGATGTCGCGAGCGTTGGCGGCGAGGATCGTGGCCTTGTCGGCGCGGATCAGGCGCGCGGCGTCGGTCAGGGCCTTGTTCTTGGCCTCGGTGCCGGCAGTGCGCAGGGCAGCCGCCGCCGTCCTGGCGCGCTGGCCGAGGGCCGAAACGATTGCGGCGGCGTCCTCCGCGGATCTGGCCTGAACATTCATGATGCGCTCCAGTCTCTCACTCGACCACGAGGTCGTCGCGGTGGACCATCTCGTCCCGGCCGCGGAAGCCCAGCAGCCGCTCGATCTCGGCGCTCTTGCGGCCGGCGATGCGGCGGGCGTCCTCCGCGGCATAGGCCACGAGCCCGCGCGCCAGCAGCTTGCCGAGCCGGTCCTTCACGTCGACCACGTCGCCGCGCTTGAACTCGCCGTCGATGGCGGTGACGCCGGCCGGCAGCAGGCTCTTGCCGGTCGAGAGCGCGCGGACCGCCCCATCGTCGACCATCAGGCTGCCGGCCGACTTCAGCGAGCCCCTGATCCACTTCTTGCGCGCCGAGAGCGGCGAGGCCTCGGGCAGGAACCAGGAGCATCGCGCGGTGCCGTCGATCAGCGCGCCCAAGGCGCCGACAGCGCGGCCGTCGGCGATCGCCATGCGGCAGCCGGCCGCCATGGCGATGCGGCCGGCCATTAGCTTGGTCACCATGCCGCCGTTCGACATCGCCGAAGCGGCGGCGCCCGCCATCGCCTCGATCTCGGCCGTGATGTCGCAAATCTCGGGAATATGCGTCGCCGACGGGTCGCTGCGGGGATCGCCGGTATAGAGCCCGTCGATGTCGGAGAGCAGCACCAGCGTGTCGGCCGAGATCATCTCGGCGACCCGGGCGCCGAGGCGATCGTTGTCGCCGAAACGGATCTCGTCGGTTGCGACCGTGTCGTTCTCGTTGATCACCGGCACCGCGCCCAGGCCGAGCAGGGTGGCCATGGTCTGGCGGGCATTGAGATAGCGGCGGCGCTGCTCGGAATCGGCGAGCGTCAGCAGGACCTGCGCCACGGTGATGCCGTGCCGGGCGAGCGCTTCCTGGTAGGCGTGCGCGAGCTGGATCTGCCCGGTCGCGGCAGAGGCCTGGCTTTCTTCGAGTTTCAACGGCCCGGCCGGCAGCTTGAGATAGGTGCGGCCCAGCCGGATCGCGCCGGACGAAACGAGCACGACCTCGCAGCCACCCTCGTGCAGGCGTGCGACGTCGGCTGTCAGCGCTTCCAGCCAGTCGCGGCGAATCTGGCCCCTGGCCTCATCGACGAGAATGGAGGAGCCGATCTTCACGACCAGCCGTTTGGAGCTGGCCAAAGCAAAGCCAGCCCGGGACATCAGGCAGCTTCCCTGGAGGTGGCGCGCTGCCTGTCGACGAGCTTCATGAGCTCGTGCAGCAGGGCCTGCACGCCCGCGCCGGACACGCCGGAGATCACGTGGACGGCCTTGCGGCTGACCCTGGCGAGCTGGGCGCGCTTGGCCTCGATGTCTTCTACCGTCATGGCGTCGGTCTTGTTGAGCGCCACGATCTCCTTCTTGCGGGCGAGATTGCCGCCATAGGCCTTCAGCTCGCGGCGCACCGTCCGGTATGCGGCGGCGATGTCGTCCTGCGTGCCGTCGACCAGATGGAGCAGCGCCCGGCAACGCTCGACGTGGCCCAGGAAACGCGTGCCCAGCCCCGCGCCTTCGTGCGCACCCTCGATCAGGCCGGGAATGTCGGCCATCACGAATTCGTTGGCGCCGACCTTCACCACGCCCAGCCCGGGATGCAGCGTCGTGAACGGATAGTCGGCGATCTTGGGCCGCGCATTGGTGTTGGCCGACAGGAAGGTCGACTTGCCGGCGTTGGGCAGCCCGACGAGGCCGATGTCCGCGATCAGCTTCAGCCGCAGCCACACCCAGCGCTCTTCGCCGGGCCAGCCCTTGTCGGCGCGGCGCGGCGCGCGGTTGGTCGAGGTCTTGTAGTGCAGGTTGCCGTAGCCGCCGTCGCCGCCTTTGAGGAAGGTCACGCGCTGGCCGATCTCGGTGAGATCGGCCAGCAGGGTCTCGTTGTCCTCGTCGAAGATCTGGGTGCCGCGCGGCAGGCGCAGCACGATGTCCTTGCCTGCTGCACCGGTACGCTGCTGGCCCGACCCCTGCCGTCCGGTCTCGGCGCGGAAATGCTGGGCGTAGCGGTAGTCGATCAACGTGTTCAGCCCATCGACGCATTCCAGGACAACGTCGCCGCCGCGACCCCCGTCGCCGCCGTCCGGTCCACCGAATTCGATGAACTTCTCGCGGCGAAAGCCCAGGCAGCCGTTCCCGCCATTGCCGGAGCGAAGGTAGATCTTGGCCTGGTCGAGGAATTTCATGGTTGTGGGTCCGAAAAAGAAAAGGGGAACGGCCGAGCCGTTCCCCTTTTGCGATCCTTTTGGATGGGAACGGTTATTCGGCCGCGAGCGCCGGCGCCGGGAGCACGTTCACCTCGACCTTGCCGCCGGCGCGGGTGCGGAAGCTGACCACGCCGTCGATCGTGGCGAACAGCGTATGATCACGGCCGAGACCGACATTCTCGCCGGGATTCATCTTGGTGCCGCGCTGGCGGACCAGGATGTTGCCCGACAGGACCTTCTCGCCGCCGAAGCGCTTCACGCCCAGCCGCTTGCCGTCGGAATCGCGGCCGTTACGCGAGGAGCCGCCTGCTTTCTTGTGTGCCATCGTACTACTCCGGTCGCCTGGATCAGGCGACGATCTGTTCGATCTTGACCACCGTCAGGTCCTGACGATGACCGTTCTTGCGCCGCGAATTCTGGCGCCGCCGCTTCTTGAAGACGATCAGGTGCGGCCCGCGCGCCTGCTTGACGATCGAGGCCACGACCTTGGCGCCGGCCACGGTCGGCGCGCCGACCTTCTCGCCCACCATCAGCACGTCGGTGAACTCGACGGTCGACCCCGCGTCACCCTCGATACGCTCGATGGTGTGGGTCTCCTCGGCGGCGACGGTGTATTGCTTACCACCCGTGCGGATAACGGCGATCATGACAGCACCCGACTGAAACCTTGCTGCCCGAAGCTGATCCTACCACCCCTAGGGGTTTGGCCGGATACTGGCCCCCAAATGCCGCAAGGCACGAAAGAACACGGCGGGCCTGAAGACCCGCCGAAGGAGCGCGGAATATACGCAGGAAGGCCGCCGAGTCAACGCCGGCGAGCTATATTCCGGGCTCGTTCGACGGTGTTGCTCGTCCAAGGCTACCCCCCTATAAGCGAGGCCCCGGAGAGGTGCCAGAGTGGTCGATCGGGACGGTCTCGAAAACCGTTGTGCGTGCAAGCGTACCGTGGGTTCGAATCCCACCCTCTCCGCCACTGCCCCTTGAACCAACAGTCTCTGCCGCCCGGACGGAGGCATCAAAAGCCCAATATCCGCGGGCCTTTCGCGCTGTACCTGTTGACAGCGCTCGGCCTTAGAGCGGCTCCGAACCTCTCTCTCCGACCGTTTCTCTCCAAACCTGTTGACTCGCGGATTTAGTACGCTTCTTCTAAGTCATTGATTTGTAGGAGAAATTCGGCGCGTATTTCTGCGTATTGCTCATGTAGAAGTGGTAGAGCGAACGCCGCCGAGATCCAACAAGTTCGTTGATTTCATTGAATAAAGTTGAGTCTCCGGTACGCGGTACCTGGGCTTGCCAGGATGCGGAGAGGCGTACCTACTCGTCGCAGTCACCGAATGGTTTGGCGACGGCGGCGACCAGAACCCGGTTTCCCTGGTACGTATTCGTAGGCTTTGTTGAAGTTTCGACCGTTTCGAAGCCTTCTAAAGAAGAGCGGTCAATCCCGCGTTCCCGCGGTGCGTTTCGGCCAGTGGCCAGTCTACTGCAGGAGTTCGGGTAGACGATAGAAAAGCCGGCGCACCGTCGGCCAGCCGGCCGCTACGAAGACTTCGAGAGTGTCGACCAGGGCGGTTCGGCGCTTGGGATCGTCGAAGATCTCTTTATGGTCGGCGAGATAGCGCCCGACCAGCTTGACTATGAGATCGGATGCCAGATGCTCGAACTGATAGCCGGTCTGCTGGCCGCCGTTCAGGACAGCGAAGGCAATAAGGTCAAAAACGCCCTCCGGATCGGCTTCGATCAGATGCTCTAACAACTGGATCAGGTAGTAGACGGTATGCGCCCCGCCATGCGCCCCGATCTGACGCTGGATGGGCGCTGTTTCGTGGAGGAAGATCGCTGCACCTTCGAGGGTCATCGGCGAAGGGTTCTGATCACCATGCTGGAGCGCGCCCGAGCTGAAATAGAGTTGCTGGCAGACCGTATCGATGATCTCAAGCGCACTTCGGGCGCGCGCGGTCTCTACATCTGTGGGCGCAGTGAACGTGGCGTAGCGCGCCAATGCTTCCCCCGCCTGTGACGCCGCCTGGGTCGCCATCTCGATTGCCAGGGCCCGATGCAGAGCTGGATCAGGATCCTGCGGTCCACGCAAGCCCGCGGTGTAGGCCCCGCGCAGCCATTGGATCGCGTGGCGGACATCTTCAACATTGTCGACTGCCTGCGTGAACCAGCCGCGCACTTGTTGTTCCGCGTCCGCAAAACCGAAGCGCAGCCAGAATTGCAACGTCATCTGAACGAGATGTTCGCGTATCGCTTTGTTGCGACGGTCGTTCGATGGGCACCGGTTCTCTAGCGGCAGGACGAGATCGGCGACCTGACGCGCCGCATCGTGCCATTGGACGGTGCTTAGGGTCTCGCAGACAAAGGCGTCTAGGACGCTTCGATTTTCTTCGTTCTCAACCACGCGAGCCGCACGGGTCCAGAATCCCTGCCTGTCAACGTCCCAGATACGGATCAACCGGACGGCGGTGCTAAGCCGAACCGCTGGATGGGGATCGACCAACATTCGATCGATCAAAGCTTCCAGAGTCGGATAGACGTCAGGCCGCTTAAGGCACAGGTCCAGAGCCGCTTCTGCTGCCTCCAGGCGGGCCGAAGGCGAACCCCAACTCGAGAATTCCTCGAACCGAGCCTCGGTGTCGTCCTCGACTTCAGGGTTGCGAAGCCGACTGGCGTCTTCGATCCAGTCGACGAGCTGCATCATGGTCTCGGCCAGCGTTTCAGTGCCGATTAGCTCGCTATTGACCATCTTATGCAAACCTTGGCCGAAGACCCCTTCGGCGCGGTGCTGCAAGGCTTGGTCGAATATCCGGCTAGCGTCGAGCTGGACTCTAAGCGCAGCGAGCGCGGCGACGGCGGCCGATAGGGATTCGACTGAGGCCTTGTCGTTCACCTCCAGACGCAGCGTCTGGCGAACAAGGTCGAGCGCGGCCATCGTTTCACGAACAGCCGGATCAGACTTCGTCTCCTGGTTTAGCCAATAGTAATCATCCCCGACCGGGCCGACCTCCACGCTGATGCTGTAGAGCGGGTTGTTGTTGGTTTCGCCCTTAGGCGCCATGGCCACAACTTTTCGGGCGCCGTCGGTCGCCAAGCGATCGATGCCGATCGTGCCGAACAGGCGCCGGAGAAATTTCTCCTTTGCCGCCTCAGGGTTAGCGAAGTCATCGAAGGGAAGGCCCAGCAGTTCGGTTTCCAACGCCTCGCGATCAACTAGCGGGAAGGCGTCGTACTGGGCTGCGACAAGGTCGATCGCGACCTTTCGTGTGTCTGGCGTGATCAGAAATTCTGGCCGGGCCGCATAGGGCAGCAGAAGGGCTCCGAGGGCCCCGCGACGGGCGGTGGCGGCCATGAACAGTCGGGACCAGATGACGGCAAGGCGCGCTCGACCGAGGACATAACTTGCAGCGGCTAGGACGTTTGGTTCGTCGCCCGTTTCCAACCAGGTTTCGAACTGCGAGAGTAAGGCGTCGGCGTCATGGGCGTGAGCCGGATGGGCGTCATGGGCCCAGATGAAGCTGTGGTCCGGCTGCAGCCGAACGCTTGCGTCTTGAAGCCGGACAATTCGTTCGTCCATGCCATCCGAAGGCGGGTGCGCGCGTGCCACATAGCCTGCCACTGACGTCAAAAGGGCTTCGGTCGCCTGCAGCGGCGACTCGGCCAAAAATCTCGGGAAAAATTCCTTCAGCGCCCAGCGAGCGGACTCGAAATCCTGCTTGGGGTTCGATGTCAGATTCAGGATCCGGCCGGTCCCCATGGGAGTTTGCCGCTTGTCCGTGACCTGCCCTGCGAAGGCGCTTTGGAACACCTCAGCCGCGAACGCCGGGGAGGCGGCTGCAATTTGTCCGATCTTACGGGCCAGCGCGGGGAGTTCCTGAGATGCGAACCGTTCGAACCGACTTGCGGTCAACGCTTCGCGCAGCAACGTCACCGTAGCGGTCACGTCTGTCGCAATGGTGTCCGCCGCAAACCCTATCGCCTGGGAGGCGAGGGTTTGGGTGTTTGGAAGGGTGTAGCCGTAGGAGAGCAGCGCTCGCACCGCCGTCCCCAACTTGGCGCGAAGGTCTGCGTCCTGGACGCGGTCGATGAGCATAAATGCTATCATTCGCAAGACGCTGGCGACCGAAGCCGGCTTGACCGAGAGCTGAAGCGCCAAATGGACCCAAGGTGCCGTGGGGACACCTTTTTCATCTTCCAGTCGGACAGCCATGGCGCCGGCGACATGGGGAAGGGCAGCGATAGCTGTGGCCGAGCCGGATTTGATGGCTGTCGCGAAGGCGTCGACATCGTCTGGGCTGGCAGCCAATTGGGCGGCCATCCGGGCTGCGATGCTACGTATGACTGGATCGCAGTCGATCCCGCCCAGCAAATTGCTGACGGCTTTCCAGAACCGGTTGCGGTCGGCGTCTTCCGACCAGAGTGATTGGAGCAGGAAGCCCATCGCGGGAGCGAGCACCAGGCCAAGGCCTTCCGCCTTAGGGAAGGCGGCGCTTCCGTCGACGACGGCATCGGAATCAAGAAAGACGCGGCTCGCAACGTAGTCAAAGAGTAGATGATGCCTAAACTGAACCGACCGCTCGCCGTTCGTCATCACCAGAACGCCTTCGCCGGTGAGCGCGTCGAGGACGCCAGGATTTGCTGCGGCGACCTTCACCTTCTGCGCTCGCAGCGCGCGATTGGCGACCATTTCGACCACGACTGAGTGGAGACAGACTTCCGCGGCCGAGCCATGCCGGCGCACCCGCCGATCCCAATAGAGATTCAGCAGGGCGATCTGAGAATCGATGGCGCTGAAGTCCTGGCTGACAGCGCCGGCGGCGACGAGGTCAGCGAGCAGGCGCGTGTTGAACGGCACCATTGCCAGCTCGCGGAGCTTGGCGGTGCTGTGCTCCAGCACCAGCGCCAACCGCGGCGACCGCGCCAACAGGTCGGCGAACTCTTTCTCCGACCAAGGCGGAATTTGAAGATGCCGTACGTCGTCGAAACCGTCGCCCTTCAGTGCTCGATCAGGCGGCGTCCCTCTGAAGAGTGCCCGGAAATTGTGCCCGAGCTTCAAGTCGAACGTGCGAATGGAGGAAATCACCGTCCATCGGCCCCCAAGCTCAACGACAGACTCGATCAATCGCTTGAAGGCGGCTTCGCCCGATCCTCCGCGACTGGCGTCCAGCGCATCGATCAGCAGGAAGGCTGGTTGGGGGCCGTCCCAGGCGCCGAGCACTGCGGGAAGATCGCGATCTAGCCCAAGGGTGCGTGAAAGCCCTTCTAGGGATTCAACAGAGAAGCGGTCCACGGCTAGCTGAATGACGTCATTCCCACGCGCCCGCAGCGCACGGCCGAGCGCGTTGATGACGGCGCTTTTGCCGGCACCGGGCTCGCCGATGAGCAGGAGCTCGCCACCTAGAGCCGCTGCGTTGACGGCTGCCTGGCAGTCACGGGCGATGCTTACTGGAACGCCAATCTCGGCTTCAACGACTTCGAGGCCAGCCAGAATCTGCTCGGTATACAGCGAGTAGGCCGTCAACGCGGCGATGTCTTTTCGGAAGTCTATCCTCGCCGACAGCCTCGCGCCGCGCGCCATTAAGTCGGCGCGAAGGGTCGACAGGGTGCGGCCTGCACGGTTGCTCATCAGGTCACTGGCGACCCGCTCGAGTAGATTGAACGCGGCAAGCGAATCGGCCGGGTTTATCAGCGTGGGCCCAAGTGCTGCCGCCCAGGCCAACCGGTCGGCCCCGTCGGGGTCGATCGTGTAGACGTAGGTCAGGCTCGATATCGCCAGCAGTGCATCGGGAGTCAGTGGGTCGCTCGTCTGAGACGCCGCCCACGCGAGTCGCACGCAAGTATCGAACTGATCTAGCGCTTTGGCCTCGCCGATCGTGAGCACGGGCGGACCCGGTTGACGGCGGGACTCCAAACCCTTGGCGAGATTGACCCTGGTAGTCGCCGGCGAACCTGGACCAACAGCAATCACTAGACGGTCCTTTGCCGGGTCGAGCGGGCGGTTCCAGCCTAAATCGCCGGCGCCACCACGGCAGGCGAGCCATTGCCGCACGATCTGGTCGACGGTCTTTCCAAACTCGCTTGCAAGGTTTTCAGACATGGAGAGCGTATTCTTGGCCTGACTAGAAATTACCCCAGCCTCGGAGGTAGTGGCGAAGGCGTCGTCGAGGGGTGCCTCGGTTTCCATCCGGATAGTGGTGACTGTCGCGGCGCCGAGTTGAAGCCGTGGATCGATTGGTCTTTCTGTCAGCATCCAAAGGCCGAACAGGGCCCCTAGGCTCTGCTGAAAATTGACCCCCGCGGCCGTTGCGTTGCCACCGCCCGTTGCGAGGATTCGGGGCGCCTTGTGTTTCGGCTTGAAAGTTTGGGCTTTCGACATTGGCGAAGAACGTAGGGAGGAATCGCGGGTAACGGAATAGCCTAGCTAGATCGGCAACTTCCTGTTGTGTAGCGTGTACGAAGGGGCAGTTGCGTCGACTGTGCAATTCGAAGCGGCTCCGATGGGCGGGGCTTAGGGATTGTGACCAGCGTCCGGGGCGCGGGTCAACGTGGAGTGGAGACGGTCAGGCCGCCAACGCTTCGGCCTCGGCGCAAATTGCGGCCTATGTACAGGTAGCCTACGCAGCAATTGAACGTCTGCTCGAACGCGGAGATCCGCCTGAACGGGCAATTATAATCAGAGAGCTGGAAATAGTCCTACACGCCCACCACCCCGTCGTCCGTAAAAGACTTCGACATTGGCGATGTCGCGGATATCGGACGGAGGGTCGATGTTCTCTAGAATAATGAACTGGCTCACATGGGAGTGCGCAGCCAGATAACGGAAGAAATGGTCCTTTAGCGCCGTCTTCGAAATCTCTTCTTCGTCCCCCGCGAGTTCGCCGTAGCGCGACGAAATTGGATCGCGATACGTTAGAAGCGGCGTGTCGAGGATCAGGAAACCTGGATGAGGAAGGTTCTTCTCCCTGCAAAACAGGAGTAAGGCCACCTTGAAGGCTGCGTGCGTTATTGCCCGCACGCCCTTGCCGTTGTCCCGGCGGAGCTTGCCGTCAATCTTGAGATCATAGGTTGGCTCGTCGAAGCTTACGTGGCATTCCCCCGGGAAATGCCACGCCTTAAGCACCTTGCTAACGAACTGCGAGAATTCGTGCGCGACAGTCGAGGTGACGCCGATGATGCGCCGATCAGCCTTGGGGGCTGGACGCAGAGCATTGAGCGATTCGAGCCTGACACGGTAAGAGGCAAGCTGCTCAATCAGCGATATGCCGCGCTTGACGTGATCGCGGACCGTCATGATCTCTGCTAGCTGGCGCCTCGCCTCACCGGCCCCGGGAGACAGGCGGGTTATCTCATCCTCAGTCTTTTTCAGATCGTCGGCGTATGCGCGGAGTTGGTCTGAGAGGGCCACGCGTTCTGCGTAGAGCTGCTGAACGGTTTCGGTCAGATCGCCTCGCTGTTCCCGGATCTTCGCGATCTCAGCTGACGCTGCGGCGCGAACGCGCTCGATGTCGCGCAGCCCGTGTTCATGTTGTTGAGCCGCAGGTGAGGCACCACAGAGAGGGCAGTCGCGGTCGCCGCCAAGCGACAAAAGAAAACCGGCCTCTTCGAGCGCTTCGAGTCGCTGGATATCGGACTGGTAAACATCGTGCAGCTGCGCGAACCGGCCGAGATTGAGTTCGATTTCGCCAGCCCGGCGTTCCATGTTTGCGAACTCGGTCCCGATGCGGCGCTTCTCCGCCAGCAGTCCGCGAATAGAACCTTGCGCGACGTCGGCTTCTGCCTGAGCTTGGGCGAAGGTTTCGTCTAGCCGCTTCTCCTGGTTCGGCAAATCAACGACGTCGGGAAAGTCGGCGGCAAGCTCAGACTCCGTAGCCTCGATCATTTCATTGAGGACTTCGATCTTGGCCGCCTGTGAGGTGCGGAAGGTCTTCTGATCGACCACCTCCACTAGCGCGCTATCGTCTAGTCCGGTGAGCAGGAGCTTGAAGACACTGCGCTCGGTAGGACCGCTTACGTGCTGGCCGGACAGGACAGGCGATTCTTCGCTCTGGATCGACGTTTCGTCGACCATACAGAAACGCACGATGTCACGGAAGCTGAGGGGCCTTTTCTTACCGGACGCATTGGTCGCTACCTGTTTACCCGCGAGTCCGATCAGCCCGAGTAGGAACTGGGAGATGTTGTCTGGATCGTTTGCATCGTTCCTCTGCGCAAGTAGGCGGGGGTTACTGCCGTTCTGTGCGCGGACCAAGCCGGGATAAACGAGGAAGCCGCCTCCTGCGATTGCGCGCGCGATGGTCTGGGAAACGTCGCCGGACTTGAAGGCCAGCCAAAGGCGATCGTATGGCCGGCGTTGCTCGATGTCGGGCAATGCCCTGCCAGCCCCCATCGCATAGTCGATCGCCTTGAAGGCGAAGGACTTGCCGGTGTTGGAAGCGCCGAAGAGGAGATTCAAGCCAGGCGCAAAGGTCAGGTCCGCCACGGTTGCTGATGGCCCTGTGAAGGCGAGATGTTCGAGGGTCAGACCGGTCGTCACAGGCGTGGCCCCGGCTGATTGAACTCACCTTGAAATTCGACGGCCCAGCGGCCGATGCGTTCATTGATCCGGCGGGTCAGTTCAGCCTGATCCAGACTACCTAACTCCGCGATCAGCCATTGAGCGCGCTCTTTAAGGGCCGTCGCATAAGGGGTCTTCATGAGGCCGACAATAGAGCGCACTTCCTCCCCGGCGCGATAGGCGATGCCGCGTTCGTCGGCAACCGTGTCTATGAAGTGAAGCCGCCGCATGAAGGTCAGGCCGTCCTCCACGAGGCGGCGGCGCACCAGCAACTCGCCTGTGCGTCCGGGCAAGGCGGGGTGGAGGCTTGGAGGACCACCAATGTCCTCGGTATGCACGACCAAATGATCGAACCAGGTCAGCTGCGAGAGGTCGAGCGCCCTGGGATAGGCCGCTTCCAGAATCACCATCGCGCGCGTGCCTGTTTCAAGCTCGCTGTTGTAGAGCCGGTTGCGGTCTGGCGGCTGGTCGCGCGTCAGAGCTTCCATGACTGGATTCTCTGATTGTTGACGAAATGATGGCATATCCCCTGCCTGACCTGCACGCGCGCATGGCGGGCGAGCGGTCCGGTCGGGACCACCGTTGCCGCTTGGGACATTACTGCGTTCACACGGGTCAGGGAATCCGCGTGGGCCTCGCGGTGCTTCTCGATGATGCCATGGTAAATCTCATCCTCAAGTGCGTCGGTCTCCGCGACGAGAGTGTTGTCCCGGAAAAAGCGTGCGAAGGCGTCGGCGGTGTAGAACCGTTCGCGTTGTTCGAAGAAATGTTGACCGTATGTGGTGTGAGCGATGATTTCGTCATGGTCTGTATACGTACAGTTGTCGCGCTCGCCATACGCGCCAAGCAATGCGTCGGCATAGCGAAGCTCATGGGGCGCGACAGTCGACGGGACCGAGCTGGGCGGCGGGCTTCCGGGATCGGTCCCAAACATGGCCGCGAGGGCGGGCATAGCCGCCGGATCGGTGAGGATGTCATCCAGCGAGCGGCGGTCGACATGCGAGAAGTCGAACCTATCGATGTGTGCTCGCAGGTATTGATCGAGCGGGATCGTCTTTCCCTTCTCGATCTTCGTCGCGCAATAGTCGTCCCAGTTCGTGATGATGGCGTCCTTGAGGTCGGCTGGGTTGAAGATGAGATCCTCCAGCGTGCGGGCCAGCCCGCGCGGAGCGATGAACGTGAACTGATCCGGGAGGATGAATTTCTTCTGGTGGCTGAAGTGGAGAATTTTACCCAAATCGAGGAGCGCGGTTCCGACGCCTAGATTGCGCCGCGCCAACTGCTTGCACTGGTAGTTATGCCACGGCCCCTGATGGCGTTGCTTGGTCAGAAATCCCACTACATCGCGGCCCATGTCGCCGGAGCCGGCGAATCGCTGGCAGCTGTCGTAGTTGGGGTTGGTCATGACCTTCAGCCACCGCAGAACGAACCTCTCAAGGTCAGCGTCATCGAGGGCTAGGATGTGTCTGCTATAATCCATTGTGTGATGCTGCTCCCCCGCCGAATTGTACGGCTCCAACTCACGCTTCGCGAGTCGAGAGATCGGCGAGCGGACAAGGCAAGTGTCCACAATGCAGGGAGATCAAACGTCGTCCGGCACCATCAACGGCTTCTTCGGCTTAACGTAGGCTCGCTTGCAGTGATCCTGCCAGTAGACCGTGCTCTTCGCTGCGTCGGCGCCGCAGAAGTGCTTATCGCTGACCGGGAATGGCACTGACGGTCGCCGAGGTTGGAGCGGCACGAGGCCTTTAGCCGGACGTCCTCTTTGGTGTGAGTTAGAGCTTAGCCAGCATTTCGAACACGGCCTTTCCCCGTTGGAACCCTAGTGTCTGGGACAGCACTTCGACGTTAGCGCCCGCCAAAGCTTCCAGGCTCTGGAGGCCATAGGATGACAGCGCAAGGGCTTCGCCACGCGTCAGTCCGAGACGCGCCTTCATTAGCGGTACGAGTTCGACAGGCGCGCCAAACTCGAGGCTGAGGGCGATCTCTTCAAAGGATGCTTCTTGCTCAGGCGTCATGCCGAGCAGCGCGGACAGGATCTGATGGGCGGAGCGGAGATGAAACCGCGTTGAGTCCGCAAACCGTGAAATATCGCCGGCCTGGACCTGGCCGCCGAAGGGTACCGAGAACTTCCGCTCGATATCCTGGATGGCTGAGCCCTGCATCCAGTCAGCCAGGATGGCGGCGCGCTTGCACCGGCCCCAAAACTCGATCTCGTCGGCCCATCGCCGCAGCGCGCTGACGACGGTCGATCCGAATGCCGCCCGCGCTTGTTCTATACGAACAGATTCGATACGCGCCTTCTTCCTGACGGGCGTGTACTGCTTGTCTGCCTCAGGAAGAAGCTGGACCAAGCCCACAAACCTGTACGCATCGATCTCGCCGGCGGGTATGAGGCGAAGCGCCTCGATCAGCCGCATGTTCGAGTCGAAGGAGAGGCTGGACTCGCCGCAGGCGCGGCCGAGTAGGGTCAGCTGGACTATCCCTTCATTGCGCTCCAACAGGCCCAGCTCGACAAATTGCGCCACCAGCTCCGCGATGGACTGCTCGGTACGGTCCTTCCAGCCCGGAGCGGCTTTACTTGCGAGGAAGCCGCCATAGGTGCTGATCAAAAGCCCGGCGACATTCGCCTCCGGAATGCGTTTGACTTGGGACAAGAGTCGGATGACCCACGTCCGCGTGTCGTGGTCGCCGAACGATGAGGCTATCGGTTCGAGAGGCCCTCGCACATAGCGCTCGAATAGGTGGCGACGCTGGAACGGCGTCTCGGCGAGGATAATCGCCTTGCCGGATTCGTTATAGCCAAGGCGGCCGGCGCGTCCCGCCATGTTCTTGTACTCAGCTACCGTGAAGGGGCGGCCGTCCTCGCCGATAAATTCCTGCTCGGCCAGAATGACGGTCGACGCCGGCGTGTTTATACCCGCAGCAAGCGTCGTCGTCGCCGCGAGTACCTCAATGCCGCCGTCGATGGCTCGGAAGCCCCGTTCAACGACAAGCCGCTCTTCGCGACGGAGGTTAGAATTGTGGAAGGCAGTCCCACCAGAAAGGCACTCCCTCAATTTCTGGCCACTGCCGGACAGATCATGAGGCGACAAACTCGAGAGCGCACTGCTTGCAGCGGGGAAGCGAACATCCCGGGCAATGTAGGCCGCGCACCCTTCAGTGGGACCGCGGGTATTCCGGAAGATGAGGATTTTTTCCTTCTTGGCCTTATTCTGCATTAGCTGCGATACTAGCGGAACTATAACGTCTTGAGCGCTCGGCTTGCTCGTCCTCATGCGGATGGCATGCTGCGGCAGCAGCTGCACTTCAGCCTCGGCGCCGGTCTCATCGACGTATTGAAAGACGCCGTGGCGATCGAGCACGCCTTCCGTAAGCGGCACAGGCCGCTTCGTCCAGATCAGCGGCTTGGTCCCCAGCCACTCGTCGAAGCTGTTGATAGCTCCGATCACAGCCGACAGGACGAGGAGCTGAGGTACGACACCCCGCCTGCGGCTCGCCAGCAGCAACGTTAGCAGCAGCTCGACAGAAATGCCTCGGCCTGGATCTGTGATGAACTGGCCTTCGTCGAGCACTACTAGCCCCAGAGCGCGCAGGATGTGCGGCGAAGAGACACCAAGTGAGAGAAACATCTCGTAGGTGAGGAAGGCGATGTCGTATCGCCCAGACAGGAGAAGACCCGTTTCATCCGTGAAGTCTCCCGAGCAGCGGATAACGCGCAGACCGGCATCGCCATAGAGCGCCGCAAAGTCCTCGTACTTCTCGTTCACCAGCGCCCGGTAGGGCAGAAGAAAGACGGACTTTCGCCCAGCCACCGCAGCTTTAACGGCGGCCATTTCCCCGATGAACGTCTTGCCCGAGCTTGTCGGGGCCACGGCCAACAGCGAGTCGCCGTTCAACACCCTGCATGTGTTGACGGCCGTCTTCTGGAGTTCGTTGAGGCCGGACGGATATCGACTTTCCCAGAGGGCAATAACTTCCTGCGGAACACCAAGCTTGGCGAGGTCGCTTACGGCCGCGCCGACCTGGATGTCGCGGCGGTCCGGGAACAGTCGTTGCCACGTCTCTCCCTTCTTGAGGACCGGCAGCTCAAGTTTGCCTTCGATGCCGCCGACAAAACAAGGATCTTGCACCTCGCCTATGGCGGCCGCCTTGTTCCTCGTCGCCGCAGCGATGTCGGCAACCGCCGCCGGAATGTCGATTGGCCCAGGTCCGGCCGTAAGGACTTGGATGATCGATCCAGTGAGAAGGCCATGGCCCGTGCCGGGCTCTTCCCAGGCGGGCTGTGTAGGCGACGATGCTGCGAGGAGGAAGCGTCCCTTGCCCTCAAAAGAGCGGAAGTCAAAATCCGCCCGAGAAATGGGCGTACCGTCAAGGACACGCGCCGGCATGGCGCCGCTGAAGCAGCAGTCGACGATGCAGAGGATCGCCCGAGCTTTGCTCTTCCGGAACTTCTCGGACAGCTCATCCATCGGCAAAGTCGTCGAGCCCACCTCCTCCCGGTCGGTATCGTAGGCTACGATCTGGTGAGCCTTCGTGCCATGACCCGCGAAGGAGATGACGACCACATCGTTCTCAGTCGCTTGATCCAGGACGCGATCTAGTCCCGCCCGGATTGCGTCGATCGTCGCTTGCGCATCCAGCAGCAGTTGGGAATCCAGGTCTGTGAAGGTGTCCTGAAACAGCGCGTGCAAGCCCTGCGCATCGCGCACGGCGCCGTTCAGCTCCTGTACTCCCGGATCGGCGTGCTTGTTGACGCCGATAAACAAAGCTCGAAACAGTCCCATTTTATCGCTCACAATCTACCATCGGCTGCGCAGCCGAACCAGCGATGCGATCCAAGGCTATGGTCGATCGCTAGCCATTCCGAAAGTAACTTTCGCGGCTTAGCAGCGCTTTGTCGATTGTCTGACGCGGCGTCCGCATGTTGATCATTTGTCCGTAGATCGGGATGCATGTTCCAGCCTCCACATCACGAGGTTCTCGGCACCACATGTTCCGCAAGAAAAACTACACTTCTGATTTCGTTCGAGCCGATACAAAATCTGCTCTGGGATGTCGGTTGTTTCGCCACATTTACAGGGTATGGGCAAGGTTCGCCGCTTAAACCAGGTGTTGTCTCCTTCGATGCTGACCGTCCACCTCTCCAGACACTCTGGATTAATGCAGCTCACAATCTGGCCCTGTTTTAAAAGACTCGCGCGGCGCTTGTTATTCGAACCGCAAACGCATTCGAAGCTGACGGTCTCCCCGACACCACCTGCCACCATGGTGCCGCGCTCAAGATCCTTAAGTATCGCGAACGCCTCTTCGACTTTGCGGCGGATATCCTCTGCCTTGCCAAAAGTGGCGAGCTCCGCGCTGGCGGTCGTCGGCACCCGCACATGCAGGAAATTCCCGAGACTGTTCCAGACTTTGCCGAGTCGGTTAACGTCGAATCCCACTTGGCTGCCTACTTCGACGTACTTGAATTTTTCAAACTCTGATGCGCTCAGCTCAGTCGTATCGTCTGGTATCGGAACGGTAGAGATCGAGAGGGTGTAGCTGGAGGCCGCGCGAGCATCGACGTCTTGTATGAGCCTAGTGACGACATCTCGCGGTTGCCATCGCCGCAGATCGTTCGAAGAAATGTAGTCATGGGCGACTTGTAGGCGATGGTAGCAAACGAGCTCGAGTGCCATTCTGCATCGTAGAGCGGCGTAAGTCAGGCTTTGCGGTGTCCGTTGGCGTAGTAATTCTTCGATTTCTGAGAGGTGCTCGAGCAACCACTTCATTTTGGTCTCCTGAACGATGCAGAGGGTTGTTCGCTTGCTTCAAAGATTTATCTTATCATTCTATGGCGCCGTGGGAGCCACCGACGACAAACCAAGTGGCTCTAATACGTAGCCTAACCTTCTCGTACACTCGAGGCTCCAGCTCAAATCAACAAAGCTAAAGTGCGTTACCGAAAAGCCCGCGCCTTCACTTTTAGCGTGTCGATGTGCTCGTAGGGATCATAGATGTCGCGCGGCCGTACTTTGGCGCTGCGTGAGTCCGGTCCGCCGCCGGAATGCCGGGCCTCGTCCCCGCGCCCAGCCGGCAATGTAAAGATGCCATCGCGCTCACCAACGCTGGCCAAGAGCGTGGAGCAGTCGGTTACGCAGCTCGCGATCAAATGGACGACTTCACCCTCGCGTTGAACCCGGCCTTTAACCGACATCATGCTGGAGCCGAGGATCTCACGCCGCTGGCGTTCGAAGAGATCCGGCCATATGACGAGGTTGGCAACACCTGTCTCGTCCTCAATCGTGATGAACATGACGCCCTTGGCAGAGCCTGGCATTTGACGCACGAGCACGATGCCGGCCGCCTCCAACCACGTACCGTCTTTGACTTCGCCAACTCGGCCGCAGGTCACTATTCGTCGAGCAGTGAGTTCGTCGCGGATAAAGAAGAGTGGATGCCGGCGCAGCGACAGACCGACATGCCCATAGTCTTCGACTACTTCGCTGCCCTCCTTCATCGGCTTGAGTTCGACGGCTGGCTCAATTGCTTCGGGAAGGGCCGCGCCAGCACGTCGAGCCGCAGCCGCAAACAGCGGCAAGGGTTCGTCACGAAGTGCCTTGATCGCCCATAACGCTTCGCGCCTCGCGAGCGTCAGGCTCTCGCGGAAAGCGTCCGCATCGGCGAGATGGACGAGCGTCGCCGCCGGAACGCCTGCCCGGCGCCAGAGGTCGTCTATCGAACCGAAAGGGCGGTCCCCCCGCGCGGCAACGAGCGATGCGCCATCCACATTCGATAGGCTCCGAACCATGCGAAGCCCCAACCGCACGGCCAGCCCATCGCCCGATGGTTCAAGGGTACAATCCCACCTTGAGGCGTTCACACAAACGGGCCGCACCTCCACGCCGTGCTCGCGTGCATCGCGGACGATCTGCGCGGGCGCATAGAAACCCATGGGCTGTGCGTTCAGGAGGGCCGCGCAAAAGACGTCGGGATGGTGGCATTTGAGCCAAGACGAGGCGTAGGCGATGAGCGCGAAGGAGGCCGCATGGCTCTCCGGGAAACCGTAGCTGCCGAATCCCTCGAGCTGACTGAAGGTGCGGACGGCGAACTCCTCCGTGTAGCCCCGCTTCACCATACCTTTGACCAGCTTCTCCCCAAACTTCGTGACACCGCCAGTGTGCTTGAAGGTCGCCATGGCCCGACGGAGCTGGTCGGCTTCCGAGGGTGAGAAGCCCGCACAGACGATGGCAACCCGCATCGCCTGCTCCTGGAACAACGGCACGCCAAGCGTCTTGCCCAGCACACGCTCAAGCTCGGGCTTGGGATATTCGACTGCCTCCTTGCCTTCGCGTCGCCGAAGGTAGGGGTGCACCATGTCGCCTTGGATGGGGCCGGGGCGGACGATCGCCACCTCGATGACGAGATCATAGAAGGTGCGAGGCTTGATGCGCGGCAGCATCGCCATCTGCGCCCGGCTCTCGATCTGGAATACGCCTAGCGTATCTGCCTTCCGGATCATCGCGTAAGTGCGAGGATCCTCGGCCGGGATGGTCGCGAGGTTGAGGCTGATGTCCTTGTGCTGCTTCAGGAGATCGAAGCCGCGCTTCATGCAGGTGAGCATACCGAGTGCCAGCACATCGACTTTCATGAAGCGCAGCTCGTCGATGTCGTCCTTGTCCCATTCGATGATTTGTCGGTCTGTCATGGCGGCCGGTTCGATCGGCACCAGCTCGTCGAGACGATCGTGAGTGAGAACGAAACCGCCTGGATGCTGCGAGAGGTGCCGCGGTGCGCCAATCAGCTCCTGCGCAAGCGATAGGGCAAGGCGGAGACGCCGATCCTCCAGATTGATATTGAGGCCTTTCGCGTGCTTCTCCTGCACGCCTTCTTCCGACCAGCCCCAGACTTGGCCCGAAAGGCCCTTAATGAGGTCCTCGGGTAGGCCGAGCGCCTTGCCGATATCGCGCAGCGCCCCTTTGGAGCGGTAGCGGGTTACGGTCGAGCAGAGTGCTGCATGATCCCGACCATAGGTGTCATAGACCCATTGCATCACGATCTCGCGCCGCTCGTGCTCGAAATCGACGTCGATGTCGGGTGGCTCCTGACGTTCTTCTGAGACGAAGCGCTCGAAAAGGAGATCGTTGCGGTCGGGATCGATCGAGGTGATGCCCAGCACGAAGCAGACCGCGCTGTTGGCGGCCGAGCCTCGGCCCTGACACAGGATGTCGCGGCTGCGGGCAAAGCGCACGATCGAATTGACGGTCAGGAAGTAGGGGGCATAGCGAAGCTTGGCGATCAGCTGTAGCTCGTGCCGCAACGTCGCTACGATCTTGTCGGGAACACCTTCAGGGTAGCGCTCGCGAGCACCCTCCCACGTCAGATGCTCGAGCGCCGCTTGCGGGGTCAGCCCCGCCATCGTCGCTTCCTCGGGATACTGGTAGGCCAGCTCCTCGAGATTGAAGCGGCAGCGCGCAGCGATCTCTCGCGTACGCCGAACGGCTTCGGGGTGAAGCGCAAAGAGGCGCGCCATTTCATCGGGAGGCTTGAGGTAGCGATCGGCGTGGCGCTCGCGCCGGAAGCCTGCATCGTCGATCGTGCAATTGCGCCGAATGCAGGTGACGACGTCCTGCAGGATGCGGCGATGAGGGGCATGGAACAGCACGTCGTTGGTCACGACGGTCGGTACACGGGCACGCGCGGCCAACAATGACAGTTCATGCAGGCGCAAGTGATCGTTGGGCCGCCGGCGCAAGGTCAGGGCGAGATAGGCCCGGTCGCCGAAAACGCTGGCAAGGCGCCGAAGATTCAAACCAGTCAGATCATCGGGCTCATTGGGGACGAGGATGCCGATCAGCCCTTCGGCATGTTCGGCGACGTCGGACCAGTGAAGCTCGCATTTGCCCTTGCCGGCGCGCTTCTTGCCGAGCGAGAGCAGCCGACAAAGACGTCCATAGGCAAAGCGGTCGATCGGATAGACAAGGAGGGCGGTACCGTCCGCTAGATCGAGGCGGCAGCCGACGACCAATCGCACGCCGGTTTCCTTTGCAGCGATATGCGCGCGGACGATGCCGGCCAGGCTGTTGCGATCGACGATGCCCAACGCGTCGATACCGAGGGCTGCGGCTTGAGCAAAAAGCTCGTCGCAGGACGAGGCGCCTCGCAGGAACGAGAAGTGCGAGGTGCAGTGCAGTTCGGCATAGGCGTCGGTCATCCGAAGAGCCCATGCATGAACCAGCGATGGGAGCCGGTCTCTGTGTCCTCGCCATCGCCGGCGCGGTAGATCCAGAAGCGCTCGCCAGCCTCGTCCTCGACGCGAAAGTAGTCACGCACGGCAGCAAGCTCGGCATCGCGCTTCCACCATTCACCAAAGATGCGTTCGGGCCCGTCCGCGCGTTTCACCCGTCGGCGTACACCCCGCCAGGTGAAGGCAACTGGCGGGTGGTCGGGTAACATCGCGATGGCTTCGATGACCTCTGGCGGCGTGAGCAGCCGAGAAGGCCGCGGCCATTGGGTCGGTGGAGCGAGTGTCCCGGCTGCGGTTGGCGGGGACGCCACGGCGACGGAGCGCTCCGGCACGTCGCTTGATACCGCCTGCAAAGCGTAGACGCGGTGGCTTCCGACCCGGTTCGCCAGGATATCGACGAGATCGCTGACATCGGCTTCTTCTTCCTCGACCAGCGCGGTTACGCGCTGTTTCGGCATCAGCGGCTCGGCGACAGTCGCGGTCAGGGTCATGATCTCGATGCCGAAGCCAGGCTCAATCGTTTCGATCTTATCGCCTAGTAGCCGGACGAGACGCTTTGCCTCGCGCACCGGCATCGACGTGCCGACGCGGATCGCCTCGATTCGGTTGTCGATGCGAAAGAACAAGAGGTCGAGACGACGGGCCCCCAGTGCCTTCGCCTCCAGCTCCGAACAGAGGGTCTCCACCAGCTTCCGAGTGTAGCGATGAAGTGTCTCGGGAGCGGCGATCGGCTCGGCAAAAGCGCGCCTGACGCTGACCAGTTCGTCGGCCCGAATGGGCGTGATGACCTCCCTTACGGCGCTAAAGGCCTGATCGAGACGGCGGCCGACTTCAGATCCGAATCGAAGCGCCAACGGGGCGCGGGCAGTCGCCGCCAGCTCACCGATTGTCTCGAAGCCCAAGCGGCGCAAGCCGGCGATAGTCTCGGCAGCAAGCCGGAGCCGCGCAATGGGAAGCGGGGCCAGGGCATCACGGCTTCCACCGGTGGTGACCAGCCAGACCTGCTGCCGGATGCTGCGTGCGACCGCATGCGCGGCGCCCCAGCTATCAGCCATTGCCGCATGCGCTGAAAGACCGACGTTGATTACGCGGCTGCTTAGATCGGCAAGCATGGCGGCTTCGCCACCAAGCAGGTGGGCGGCACCCGTCATGTCGATGACAAGCCCATCGGGAGGGTCGCTCGCGACGATCGGCGAATAGCGGCGGAGTGCCCACAAGGCCAGTTTGTCCAGAGCTGTGGCGTCGCCTACGAGATCGGCATCCTTCACGACCAGGTTGGCAATGAGAGCCTGCGCGCGCACAGCCTCCATACCGATGCGAAGACCAGCAGCTTGCGCCGCGCGATCGGCGGCCAAAACTAGGCGCTGACGGCCTTCGCGTCCGACGAGCACCAACGGCACATCAGGCGGCGGCGCGTCGGCTCCCAGCTTTCGCCGCAGCCTGTCCGTCGGCCACGTCGGAAGATAGAGCGAGACGACCCTTGGCATCACACGCGTCCACAACGAAATCCGCGCTTTCACCGGCGCGGCATCGGATGAGTTCAAGATGCCAGCGGGCACGGCCCACACCAGCGACGGGCAGGGGGGCCGATGGCAACGAGCTGACTCGCCAGCGCGTCAGGGCGGCGCTCGGTTGTCCAAACTCAGCCGCGTCGGCATGCCGGCGCCAGCGACGTATGGCGATGCCGATCGCGCCGGATTGTTCGGCTGCAAGCTGCAAGCGCCGTGAGGCCGTCATCGAAAGTCGGGCTACCTCGCCCACGACGGCGCCAAGCCCGCCATGGCGGAGCCCCTCTTCGAAGCAACCGAGCAGTGTCTTCTCGTCACCCGCTTCGACATAGATGACCCGGTCGAGACCGAGCCCCGCTTGCTGCAACGCTGGCGCGAAGAGATCCTTGCGCACGAGACACCACAGCACTTTGCCAGAGGTGCGCGCCGCAATGCCGGCAGCAAACAAAGCGGCGGCAGCGCCATCGACCGCGCCATTTCCGCCTCCCGCTACTTCATGAATCGCGGCCTCTGCCAGACCGCCACCCGGCAGATGCTGGTCGATCGCCGCAATGCCGAAAGGCAGCGCAGTGGAACGCCGCTTATGGCCCGCTTCGATCTGCTCGATGCGGGCGCGAAGGGCCTGAATGGCTGTTGGCGACGGCACGTTCGTTCGTGACCTCCTAATCCGAAAACACGCCAATGTTCCTTATTTGTTCCTTTGATTCGGAAGGGAGTCAATTCCGCGACATTTAGTGCCGTAGCAGCAGTGTATGGAGCTACCCCTTGTATGCGGCGGCCGCGCGCGAGAAGGACTCGACGTGTTCTAATTTTGTTCCTATACGGGGCCATGTGCAATCTCTACCGCGTGCGCAAATCCGCCGCCGAGATCGCTTCGCATTTCTGCGCTGACGTTCCGGCTGATATTCGGATTCCCGCCGAGACCAAGCCTGGAGAAGCGGGCGTCATTGTACGCCGTGGACCGTCAGGCCTGACCCTGAATGCGCTAAGATGGGGCTTCCCACTCGCCCAACGTCACAAGATCACCGGCGCGCTCCTTCATCCGAAGCCTGTGAACCTCGTGGCTGATCTTACCAATCCTATGTGGAGCGAGATGGTGCAGGATCCGCGCTATCGCTGCCTCATCCCGGCAACTGAGTTCGGCGAGCCTGAGGGGCCGCGCGGTTACATGACGCGAACCTGGTTCAGCGTGACAAGGTGGCCGCTCTTTGCCTGGGCTGGCTTTTGCCGGACGACGCCGGAATGGGGACCTGTCTATGCGGGTATGACGACGGACAGTAATGACGCCGTCAAAGACCTCAATCCACGCATGCCGGTCCTCCTCGCGCCGCAGGAATATGAGCGCTGGTTGACCTGCGGCATTGCCGACGTGATCGGATTTCAGTTTCGGAAGTTCCCGCCCGAGCTGCTGGCGGTTGACCGGTCCGATGATTACTGGGTGCCACGACTCCCCAAGGTGCGCAGCCAAGCGTCTTTGTTCTAACCATACCGCCTTGCTAGGCTCTGCTGATGTGCAATCTCTACACCGTGCGAAAGAGCGCTGCTGAAGTGGCGGCCCACTTCGGTGCGACACCACCTCCCATTCCAATCAACCTGCCGGAGGACACGTTGCCCGGCAGCCCCGGGCTCGTCGTGCGCGAGGAGAATGGCTTTCGCTTGATGCAGTCGATGGTTTGGGGCTTCCCCTTGCGGCTGAAGACGATGAAGCCAGGCTCCAAGCCCAAAGCAGTCAACAACATCGCCGATCTGTCGAAATCGATGTGGAGTGGGCTTGCACGAAAGCCGCAGTGGCGCTGCCTCATCCCGCTCACCGAGTTCGCTGAAGCGGAGGGTCCCAAGGGCCGAAAGACGCGGACTTGGCTCAATGTGAGGGATGAACCGATCGCCGCCTGGGGTGGCCTATGGCGCAAGAGCGATGAATGGGGTCCCGTCTACTCGGGCGCGATGACCGACTGTAACGAGACGGTCCGCCCGATCCATGATCGTATGCCGGTGCTGCTTCTGCGCAACGAGTATGAACAATGGCTTCATGGATCGTTTGACGATCTTCTGGCACTGCAGAAGCGATGCTTCCCGGACGAGCTGATCGCGGTGCGACGGACGGCTGATTTATGGATCTCTGAGGCAACGCGCGCTGCTGCCAGTGCGAAGGCCAAGGCGCGTGCCGCGGTCGGCTCTGATGGCAATTCAGGTGAGTGACGGCGCAAAGCGTCTGGAACCCGCGCGACAACGTTCCATCCTCGGTGCTAGCAGGCGACATTGGCATCGAGGGCGTAGAGGGCCGGCATCTTCGTCTTCGGTCGTGATCCCTCGCACCGAAGAAGGCCTCTTAAGAATGCCTGTATTTCTATTTGTTGGCCTCCTTCTGCAAACTCGTTTTCGTTCATGACGGCAGCGTATCTCGACAAGCTCAATCGCGAACAGCGGCGAGCTTTGGAGCATGGCGTTCAAGGCAATGAGTGCGTTCCGGCTCCCGCGCTTCTTGTCATCGCCGGCGCGGGATCCGGCAAGACCAACACGCTCGCCCATCGCGTTGCGCACCTCATCATCAACGGCGCTGATCCACGCCGTATCCTGTTGATGACCTTCTCCCGCCGGGCGGCGACGGAGATGGCGCGTCGCATCGAGCGGATCAGCCGGATTGTTCCGGGCGCGCATTTGGGCGCCATGACAGACGCGCTCACGTGGGCCGGCACATTTCATGGAATCGGGGCACGGCTCCTGCGCGAATACGCGGAACAGATTGGGATTAGCCCTGCCTTCACGATCCACGACCGTGAAGATGCCGCTGACCTCATGAACCTTGTTCGGCACCAACTTGGCTTCTCCAAGACAGAGAGCCGGTTCCCGACCAAAAGCACGTGCCTTCAAATCTACTCGCGCGCCGTCAATGCGGAGCAGCCGCTGGATGTCGTGCTCCGCGGTCACTTTCCCTGGTGCGCCGCATGGCAGGAGCAGCTGCGAGCCTTGTTCAGGGCCTATGTCGAGGCCAAGCAGGCCCAAAACGTCCTGGACTACGATGACCTTTTGCTCTTCTGGGCGCAGACGATGACCGACCCCCTCCTGGCCGGCGACATCGGCGCCAAGTTCGACCATGTGATGGTCGACGAGTATCAGGACACCAATCGCCTTCAGTCGTTGATCTTGCGGGCGCTCAAGCCTGACGGGAGGGGTCTCACGGTAGTCGGCGACGATGCTCAGGCAATCTATTCCTTCCGGGCCGCTACCGTTCGCAACATCCTCGATTTCCCGGCGAGCTTCAGTCCAGCCGCCGATATCGTCACGCTCGACCGGAATTACCGGTCGACACAGCCAATCCTCGCCGCAGCGAACGGTGTCATCGGTCTTGCCTCTGAGCGTTTCACAAAGAATCTCTGGACCGAACGTCAGTCGGCCGAGCGGCCAACGTTGGTGAGTGTGCGCGATGAAGGAGACCAAGCCCGCTATATCGTCGACCGCGTCTTGGAAAACCGCGAGAGCGGCACCGTCCTCAAAGAGCAATCGGTTCTGTTTCGAACGTCCAGCCATAGCGGCCATCTGGAAGTCGAGTTGACGCGCCGCAATGTTCCCTTCGTTAAGTTTGGTGGTCTCAAATTCCTCGACAGTGCGCACGTCAAGGACATGCTCGCATTGCTGCGGTTTGCGCAGAACCCGCGGGACAAGCTCGCCGGCTTCCGCCTTATGCTGCTCATCCCGGGCGTCGGGCCACTATCTGCTCAGCGCGCACTGGATCGGATGGCCGAAGGGCCAGATCCACTCTTTGCCCTGGCTACCATTCCTGCCCCGCCGCGGGCCGGCGAAGATTGGGCCAGCTTCGTCCAACTCCTGCACCAGCTTACCCGCGGCAAAGCTGGCTGGCCGGTTGAAATTGAGCTGGCGCGACGCTGGTACGAACCACATCTTGAGCGGATTCACGAAGACGCCGCTGCGCGTCTGGCTGACCTGCTCCAGCTCGAGCAGATCGCCGCTGGCTATACATCGCGCGAGCATTTCCTCACCGAGCTGACCTTGGATCCGCCCGATGCCACGAGCGACCAGGCGGGCGTCCCACATCTCGACGAGGACTACTTGTGTCTCTCGACTATCCATTCCGCCAAGGGCCAGGAGTGGAAGGCGGTCTTCGTGCTTAACGTGGTCGACGGCTGCATACCGTCCGACCTTGGCACCGGCACCACCGCCGATATCGAAGAGGAGCGGCGGCTGCTTTACGTCGCCATGACGCGGGCGAAAGATCATCTGGCACTCGTCATGCCCCAGCGCTTCTTTACTCACGGACAGAACGCGCAGGGTGATCGCCACGTCTACGCATCGCGAACGCGTTTCATCCCGAAAGCCCTGCTGCAGCACTTCGAATGCTTGACGTGGCCACCACCTAATACGCTGACGCGGCAGCAACTCGCCGCGAAGCAAGTCCGTATTGATGTCGGGGCTCGCTTGCGTAGTCAGTGGTGATAGTCCCTATGACGCATTATGGACAAACGTAGTGGGTCGGAAACAGCCGCGCATTAACAGGGAACCTTGTCGCTGGCGGATCGTTCGATCTCGCGACCGCGCAGGCCATGCGGAGGAGGTTTTGATGCCGCTCGCTTCGCTGACAGTCCGTTTGCTGGCGGCGTCGGTGCTCTTTAGCACTCTAGCAGCCTGCGATGTTGTTCAGGGCAGACAGAATGTCACTGAATATGCGGACGACTCCAACATCACCAATACCATTCGCACCAGGTTCGTCGAGGATTCGGTGGTTCATGTCCTTGATGTCGGCGTGACCACGCTGAACGGAAATGTCCGGCTAACGGGCGTAGTCAATTCAGACCGCGAACGACAGCGTGCGGTTCAGATCGCCCAACGCGTCAAAGGGGTGCGGAACGTCAGTAACGAGATCGGTATACGCTGACTCTTAGGGTCGCCTCACGCACGCTCTCCGGAGCCCGTCACTGATTGCGCCAAGCTCCTGGACTCCTTGTCCAAGGCCCGGTGTTTGCTAGTCGCATTTCCATCCCATCTGGTTTCGTCGATCCGGTGGATCAGCTGCTGCAGGATCCGGGCCTGCTCGGAAGGCCCTCTGCATCGGCCTGTACGCCGCGCTCAGGTCGCAATTGAAGAGTACTATGGCGCATGGACCGTTGCTCGCAGTGCAATGGCCTGCTGCTAGCCTCGGCGCGCCGACGGCGATCGGTATCCCGTCCGACCCGGAGTGGCGAAACATGTCCGCAATCGACCGCAACAATGTGCATGTCAGTGGAACCGGTCCCAAGGCCATGGTGTTCGCGCATGGATTCGGCTGTGACCAGAACATGTGGCGCTTAGTGGCACCATCGTTCGAGCCGGATTGGCGTGTCGTATTGTTCGATCATGTCGGCGCCGGAGGATCCGATCTCGGCGCTTATGAACCGGTCAAGTACGCATCGCTGTCGGGTTATGCCGACGACGTCGTGGAGATCGGTCGCGACCTCGGGCTGAAGGATGCGGTGTTCGTGGGCCACTCGGTAAGTGCGATGATCGGCGCCCTGGCCTCGCTGAAGGCGCCCGACATGTTCGAAAGCCTGGTGATGGTCGGGCCGTCGCCACGCTACATCGACGATGGCGACTACGTCGGCGGCTTCTCTGAAGCACAGATTGAGGAACTGCTCGAATCACTGGCCGACAATCACATGGGCTGGTCCGCGGCAATGGCTCCGGCAATCATGGGGAACCCCGACCGGCCCGAGCTCGGGCAGGAACTGGCCAATAGCTTTTGTCGCACCGACCCCGATATCGCAAAGGCTTTCGCGCGCGTTACCTTCAAATCCGACAATCGCCGTGATCTGGAAAAGGTTACCGCCCGCACCTTGGTTCTCCAGTGCAGCGACGACATCATCGCCGGACATGAGGTTGGGGAGTACGTGCACTCACACATCGCCGGTAGCCAGTTGGTCCTGCTGCAGGCGACGGGACACTGCCCGAACCTCAGTGCGCCGGACGAGGTAACTTCGGCAATTCGCGCCTTCGCGTAGGGTGCGTGATCATGGCGGACGAACCGGTCGAAGACCTAGAGGATCTCTACGAGAACGCACCTTGCGGCTATCTCTCGCTCCGGCCGAATGGCACGATAGCCAAGTCGAATGCCACGCTGTCCGCTTGGATCGGATTCACGCCGCAGGAATTGGCGGGTAAGCGCTTCCTGGACCTGCTGAACATCGCCGGTCGCATCTTCTACGAAACCCACTTTGCGCCCCTCCTTCGAATGCAGGGCTTCTTCAATGAGGTGGCGCTCGATCTCGTCACGTCGTCCGGCGCCCGCTTCCCGGTGCTGGCTAATGCGCTCGTCCGGCGGGACGCGGAAGGCCGCCTGCTCTTCATTCGCGTCACGCTTTTCAAAGCGGCCGAGCGACGTCAGTACGAACGCCGGCTCGTCGCGGCAAAGGAGGCCGCCCAGTCGACCTTGAGCGAGGAGCGCGAGGTGTCAAAGCTTCGCGAGCAGTTCATCGCGGTTCTTGGTCACGATCTGCGCAATCCGCTCGCATCAATCCTCGGCGTTGCCGAGATGCTACTGCGCAAGTCCCAAACCGATCAGACCAGGACCTATCTTGAACTTCTCGTCGGAAGTGCCCATCGCATGTCCTCGCTTATAGACAATGTGCTGGACCTCGCACGAGGGCGGCTGGGTGGCGGTATCGGCCTGAATATTGAATCTGAGGTGCAGCTGGCCGAGATGCTGCTGCAGGTCGTGCAGGAACTGCGCGCCAGCACAGATCATACGATCGACGCCGAGCTTTCGCTCACCCATGGGGTTCGCTGTGACCCCGTCCGTCTCGGGCAGTTGACATCCAACCTGCTAGGCAACGCGCTGACGCATGGCGCTTCTGACAAGCCGGTCCAACTCCACGCTTCCAGCAAAGATGGCGTGCTAGAGATATCCGTCACCAACAGCGGCAAGCCGATCCCTGCTGCAGCGATGGAAAGGCTGTTCGAGCCATTTTTTCGAGGCGAAGTGCGACGGAGCCAGCAGGGCCTCGGCCTTGGCCTCTTTATCGCATCGGAGATCGCCAAGGCTCACGATGGAACGTTGAAGGTCGAATCATCCGAGGACGCGACTAAGTTCACTTTCCAAATGCCGCTGTCGTAGTGAGGGCGCCCGCACCCCGCCAGGACAGGCAGCAACCGCTATGCTCGGCGGCGAAGATTAGCCGCTTGTTTGGCCCATGCGACCGGAAATGGCACCATGGCCTCTGCGAGGGTGGGGGCACAATCGGCACGCCCATCCAGGATCGCTTGCACTGTCGCCGGCGCCAGCAGCGTCAACCTCAGCACCCGGCTAATATAGGAAGGGTTGATCTTTTCGGCCTTGGCAATCTCCTTGATCGTCGCGTATCGCCCGGTCTCGAGCATCTTCTGCCATCGAAACGCACGAGCGACGGCCTTAACCAGTGTGCTGTCAACGTGCGGCGCCGCGGGCGGTATGGCCGCTCCGTCGGGCGCTAACACTAGCTTTCGGCCGCCGCGCTTGCGTACTGAGAACGGTACTTTGATGGTGAGCACGGCAGAATCTGGCGTCCGCATTAGGCGGCACTCCGGAAGCCATCACGGATGCTGCCAAGCTCTTGGAAAACGTGCCCAAGCCCCTTCGTGCGTAGCCGGAGCTCAAGTCCGTCGAGTCTCAGATCAATTCTTTCGACCAGTAGCTGGACTATGCGAGCTTGCTCAGCTGGAAACAATTCTTCCCATAATGGGTCAAGGCGGCCCAGCGCATCTCGAACCGTCGTCTCTGGAAAATCGGCGCCCTCCGACTTCGCAGCGCGCCACGTCGCCACGACAACCTCCGGCGACTTAAGTAGCGCCCTAAGCTGGCCAACGACGGCGGCCTCGATGGCGGAAGCCGATACGCGCCGTATTGCGGCGTCGGAGATCTCGCCTTTCAGCGCCGCTTGGCAGACATAATACCGGTAGAGTTTGGCGCCGCGACGGGTGTGGGCCGGGCTCATGGCGCGGCCATTGGGACCGAACAGCAGACCTTTCAGCAATGCTGGCGTGGAAGCCCGCGAGCGGCATGCCCGCGTCCTGGGGCTCTCGCGCAGGATCGACTGCGCCTTGTCCCATAGGGACTGGCTGATGATGGGCGAGTGCTCGCCGGGATAAGCGACGCTCTTGTGTACGGCGAGCCCGATGTACACGCGGTTGCGCAGGATCCGGTAGAGACCGCCCTTGTCGATGACGCGGCCACGGTGACTGCGCACGTCCTCGGCCCTGAGCAGTCGAGCAAGCGTGGTAGCCGAGCCAATCTTCAGGAACCGCTCGAAGATCATCCGGATGACCGCAGCCTCCGGTTCATGAATGACCAGCTTGCGGTCCTGGACCCGGTAGCCCATCGGCACGAAGCCACCCATCCACATGCCGCGCCTGCGCGAGGCCGCGACCTTGTCGCGAATGCGCTCGCCGATCACCTCGCGTTCGAACTGGGCGAAGGACAGCAGCACGTTCAGCGTCAGCCGCCCCATGCTGGTGGTCGTGTTGAAGGATTGGGTGACGCTGACGAAGGTCACGCCTGTCCGATCGAACACCTCGACCAGCTTGGCGAAGTCCATCAGCGAGCGGCTCAGCCGGTCGATCTTGTAGACAACCACGACGTCGACGCGACCGGCCTCGATATCGGCGAGCAGACGCTTCAAAGCGGGCCGTTCGAGCGTGCCGCCGGAGAAGCCGCCATCGTCGTACTGGTCTGCGAGTTCGACCCAGCCTTCGGCGCGCTGGCTGGCGATGTAGGCGCTGCTGGCCTCTCGCTGGGCGTCGAGGCTGTTGAACTCCATGTCGAGCCCTTCCTCGGTCGACTTGCGGGTGTAGATGGCGCAGCGAAGCTTGCGGACGATCGGCTTCTTCATGCCGCGCTCCGCCGGTTCTTGAGGCCGAAGAAGACCAGCCCGTTCCATCGCGTGCCGGTGATCGCCCGGGCAATAGCCGAGAGCGACTTGTACGGCCGCCCCTGCCATTCGTAGCCGTCCTGCATCACCGTCACCGTGTGCTCGATGCCCTGGTAGGCGCGCAGGAGGCGGGTACCGGCGATTGGCTGGTCGCTGTCTCGCACCTTCCTCACGGCGATGTTGCCGCCGTCGAGTTGCTCGCCCAGCTGCTCGAGCCGCCGGACCGTCTCGGGCTTCAGCCCACCGTAGGCCAATTCCTGAATGCGGTAAGCCAGCCGGCTCTCCAGGAAGTGCCGGTTGTAAGGCGGGGGCGGGGTGTCGAAGAGCGCTTGCCATTGCTCCTTCAGCTTGGGCGTCGACATCACCTTCAGGGCGGCGACGCGGGCCAACACCGTGTCTTGTTGCTTCATGCCGTTCTCCGTTTCGGGGCGTCGGCATGACCGCTCTGGTCGGGCAGGAAGTCGACGGAACTGTCTCCACGGTCGGCAGATAGTCGACTGGACTTCCGGGCGTGAAGACGCATGAGGCCGTGCGCCAGGAGCTCGCCGAGTTCCACGATGCGCTCAACTGCTGTCATTTGGTCGGGGTGAAGAGGATTCACGATCAATCGCACCGAGATTGCGGGTGTGATCAATCTAGTTGGAAATTTTCCAGTCTAATCATGTTGGCCGCACCGAGCGGGTCCGTGCGGGCGCGTGCGGTGTTATGCGGGGCTGCCTTGCCGATCCGAAGGGGGCTGCCGCATCGCCGACAATGACGGTCGATGCTTCGCTAGTCGTTCGATCGCTTCATCCAGCGATTGTTCAGACTGCGCCAACAGCCCCTCGTCGATCTCTCCGCGGACGAGTGCGAAGCGGAGCAGCAGCCGGAAGCTCGTGATGACGTCGCCTAAACAGTAGTTCGCAATTTCATCGAGTCGGCCTGCATCTGCGAAGGCTTCGACCTCGGAGCCGTCGATGCCATCAAGCTTCGCTGGAACACCGAGAAGGGCCGCCATCTCGTTCAGGCTTGGCCGTGCAGAAGCGCCGAAGCCGGAAAGCATGTCGCAAAGATCGATGTGATCGCGGCCGAAGCGATACCAGTAATCGCGGCGCCCGCCATGAAACAGGCCCTGAACGGGCAAGCCGAGCGCAAGTGCCCGGTAGCGCAGCACCGGCAGATCGAAGCCGCCGCCGTTGAAGCTGACGAGCACGGGGCCCGCGCCGCCATCGTCCCGTGGCAGGCCGGCCAGGAAGTCTCCGATCAACTTGGGTTCGTCCTTTTCCCCGACGTGTCGGGCACCAATGCTGCGGACGGAGAAGGGGCCGTCATGGTCGCGCTCGGCGAACACCGCGCCGATGCAGACGATGCGGTGGAAGAGTGGCTTAAGAAATAGCTCGCGCGGGTTCTGGTCGGGTCGGGCGTACTTCTGGCCGATAGCGGTGCGGACGGTATCGTCCGCAATCGTAGCGTCGAGGCGAAGAAGCCTCCGGGCGATCGTAAGATCAGGGACGGTCTCGAGATCGAACACGACGTAATTGGTCACTCGAAACTTCTCCAGGTCAGTTGCGCAGCTGCCACCACACGATGCTCCTCCTTGCCGTGGCGATGAACCGGTCGGCCATCCGAAGATTCGATTCGACACCAAAGCAATGAGAACATATACGGAACATCGAGGCGTCACCATAACGAGATCTGACCCGCTTACGTCAAGCCGCCAGCCAGGGAGGGGAAAGCCTGTGGCCTTCGGTCGATACATCCGCCGGGTACGCGAACAGCGTGCGCTGACCGTCACGGAGGTGGCGAAGCGATTGGACATATCGATCGCCTACCTGTCGCGGATCGAGCGTGAACGGGAGAAGCCGCCACCGGACCGTTTGATGACGGCACTGGCGAGGGCACTCGACCTGCCGACTGACGACGTGTTCGCGGCAGCCAGACGCTTGCCGCCGGATCTGCGCGCGCGCACCGAGGATGTAATCGCCGTCTACCGGCAACAGACGGTTGGGAGAGCGCGGTGACCCTGGAAATCACCTATCCCTATGTCGGCGCGGGCAGAGAGCCTCTGCCAATGAAGGCGCAACAGATCTGGGCCGTGGCCAACCATGTGCGTCGTCAGCTGACGCCAAGGCCGAATGTCCCGCTCCTGGACCTGGAACGCCTGACACGCGCGACCAAGAGCATGCGCGTGAACGGCGTCGCTGTTTCGATGCACTGGGACCTTCAACGGCCCATTCACGATGGAAGCGGCCGCGAGGCACTGGGTGTGACAGAAGCCGATCCGGCAGTGCCCGGCATGGTGATCATCAGCGTGAACGCCGAGCTGATCGCCGATCGGGACTATCTCAAGCGATCGACAGTGGCGCATGAGTTTGGCCATGCCGTGTTCGATGGCCCATCGATGCTGCGTCAGGCGGGCAAGCCTGCCTTCTCCATGGTGACGCCGGACGAGAGCCATTTCGAGACCGCTGCCCCGGAGCGCAAAGGCACCGACTGGCGTGAGTTCCGGGCGAATGAGTTCATGGGAGCGCTCTTGGTTCCACGCTCGGTGCTTCAACGGGAACTGGTCCGCCACTCGGTCGCGTCTGGCCTTGCTCTGTTCGACGCCGGCGAGAGCGAGCCAGTCCTGCGTAGGAGGAGCGATCCTAATCGTATCGAGGGATTGTTAATAGACCTCGGCGAACGGTTCGGCGTGTCCGCAACGTTCATCGAGTATCGTCTCCATCGATACGGACTCGTCCATTAGGACCACGGCATGGGCGCGCGATGATGCTGAGGGGCTAATTCGCGTGCGGCATGACTGATTGACGCAAAGAGGCAACGGAGGGGAACGTGCCACTGCCGCAGAAGCGTTGGTTTCGCTTGGCCGAGGTCGCGAAGCGCTGGTCGATGGCTGTATCGGATCTCGAGGATTATGCCCTCGACGAGATGCTGCAGCTTGCGACGTTCGTCGTCGACCTCCCGGCGGAGATGGGTAGCTGGGAAGGAAACGGACAGCGCGACTGTTTCTCGGTGCAGGATTTGCCAATCCTGAACGGCCCGCAGGCGCTGCTGCGAAGCAGCCTGCTGGCGATCTTCCGCGATGGGCAAGCCGAAGTTCGGGCGTTTCGATACCAACAGCCCAACACCTACCTGCACATCAGGTCGGATGTGGCGGCCATTGTCGTGCGCCGCGACGATCTGATCGTGACACGCGAGGAGCGGGACCGCTTCGAGTGCGAGCATGCTGCAACGTCGGCGCCGGACGAACCACCCGCAGGCACGGAGAACTGGTACAGCCAGGATTTCTCGCGCGTGCTGCTCGCCGGCACATGGCACAAGTTCGGCAAGAAGCAGGCTGCCGTGCTGCGGTCGCTCAAGGCTGCCGGCGATCGCGGCGAGCGTTGGTGCGACGGTCAGAAGATCCTGAACGAAGTAGAATCCAGTTCAATGCGACTGGTTGATCTCTTCAAGTACAAACCGGTGTGGCGACAGCTGATCGAGACCGACGGAAACGGTGGCTTTCGTCTCAACACCGCGATGTTGTCACCGGAACGGCGGCGCGTGCGGTTGTTCAGGCTGTCTGGACCGCCGAGGGCTGTAACGCGTGCGGCGAAGGCGGTATCCGGTCGTCTGCCAAGAGCGGCGACGTCAGCGCGCGCCTGAAGGGTTTTCCACAGGGGTGGGAAGCCGTTCCCACTCTTCCCACTCTTTCCCATCCTTCTTCCCATAATTTCCCATGGTTCCTCCCACTCCATAGCCAAACGACATCCCACCCTTGCTTGCTCGATATTCCCGACGTCATTGAACAGTCGGGATCGAAGCGATGGAACGCATCGAATGTCTCAGCAGCAAACTGTTGGCACGGCGCTGGGGACTGAGCCCCAGCACACTGGAGCGCTGGCGGCATAAGAGAAAGGGCCCACCGCATCTGAAGATCGGCGGCCGCGTCCGCTACCGGCTGCAGGATATCGAACACTTCGAGGCCGCTCGTGTCGGGCATGCCGAAGCCGACCGAGGCCAGGCATGAAAGTGGCGACGGCCCTCGAGCCGCGGTTGGATGAGATCGCGCTCTGCGCCTGGGCCGCGCACGCCGAACCCGGCGAGGCGCTGGTCTATCACCGCGGTCTGCTCGCTCTCGATCGCGGTCCTCCTGGGCAGTCATTGCTGTCGCCGGATGCGCTGACACTGGCGAAAACCGGCAACATGGCGATGAAGCTCGCGGAGCGTGGCTTCGTTCATCTCGTGCAACGCCGTCTCGCGCCCGACCAATTCCTCTATCTCGCGATCGCCCGGCCACGCGCTGGCGAGGGCAATGGCTCGATCTCATCCCTGCTGTCGAAGGGGAACGACTAATGGCGAACCTCTCGAATCGTCCGACGCTTGCTTCGATTCACTCGATGCCGATTGCAGAGGTCGCCGAGCTGCTCGCCGAACATCTGGCCTTGTTGCAGGAAGAGGCTGCCGAAGCCCTCGACGCCGCCAAGCAGATGAAGGAGCAGGTCGACGGCGCCATAGCGCTCCGCTTCGCAGGTCTCGCGGACGCACAGCGGCGCGCCGCCGGCAAGGACACCGGCATCGTGCGGTTCGATCGCGACGGCGTGACGGTCGTAGCCGACCTCCCCAAGAAGGTCGACTGGGACCAGTTGCTGATCGCCGCCGTGGTCGAGCGCATCCGCGCCGCAGGCGACGATCCCAGCCAGTACGTCGACATCGCCATAAAGGTGCCCGAGCGCAAATACGGCGCCTGGCCCGACAACATCCGCGCCGCGTTCGCCCCGGCGCGCACCGTGAAGACGGGCAAGCAGACCTTCCGACTGACGATTACCGCCGACGTGCCCGCCTAGAACAGGCGGCTGGGCAGCCCGATCCGCGAGGACGGGCAGGCATCCCTTCGGCGCCCGGTCACGCCCCGCCGCCTCTCCCATCATCCACTCATCAACCAGGAGTCCCGAGTGCCCGTACGCATCATCACCGCCGACGAACGGCTGGCAGCCGCCAACAACAAAACCTCGCTTGCCATCTTCGGCCCTTGGGGCTGCGGCAAGACCTCCCTGCTGAAGACGCTGCCCGTGGCCGACACCGTGTGCCTCGATCTCGAGGCTGGCATGAAGTCGGTCCAGGATTGGCCCGGCGGCAGCATTGCGGTGCGCAGCTTCGGTGATTTCCGCGATCTCGCGGTGTTGATCGGCGGGCCCGACCCGGCCGCCGACCCCAATGCCTGGTACAGTGCGCAGCATCACCAGCATGCTCGCAGCGTATATGCCGGCACTGGCGTCGAGGAATACCTCGCCTCGAAACCCATCGTATTCGTCGATTCGATCACCGACCTGACCCGCCAGGCCATGGTCTATGCGAAGCAGCAGCCCGAGGCGGTCTCGGACCGCACCGGCAAGGCCGACGTGCGCGGAGCCTATGGCTTGCTCGGCCGCGAGGTGATCCAGGCCCTGAAACACCTGCAGCATGCCCCGGGCAAGACGGTGATCTTCGTCGGCGTGCTCGAGAAGGTGACCGACGAGTTTCAGGCCGTCAGGTGGCAGCCGCAGATGGAGGGATCGAAGGCCGGCCGCGAGCTGCCCGGTATCGTCGATCAGGTGATGTCGATGCACCTGTTCTCACGCGACGCCGAAGGCGGCTTCGTGCTCGACGAGCGGGCGACCGAGCGCCGGCTGGTGTGCTGCTCGGGGAATTCGTTCGGCCTTCCCGCCAAAGACCGCTCCGGCCGCCTCGAGATGACTGAGCCGCCCGATCTCGGCGCGCTACTCGCCAAGATCAATCGCTCGGCCGCGACGTCCTGGCCTGCCTCGGCCCCCCTCATCGCCACCGCTGCTTAACCCTCAACACACAGGAGACAACGATGTACGACATGAACGATGCCGGTCCGCAGATGCCGCCGGCCGGCGACCTGATCCCCGATGGCACTTTTGCCAAGCTGCGCATGACAGTCCGCCCAGGCGGTACGAACGGCGCAGTGCCGATGGATGCTGGGCTGCTGCGTGCCTCGCGGTCGGGCGACTCCAAGCAGCTCGATTGCGAATTCACGGTGGTCGAGGGCAGCTTTGCCCGCCGCAAGTTCTGGCAGATGTTCACCGTGTCCGGCGGCAAGCTCGACGACAAGGGCCAGTCCAAGGGCTGGAACATCTCCAAGGCAACGTTCCGCGCCATGATCGACAGCGCACTTGGCCTCGATCCCAAGGACGAAAGCGCGGCAGCCCGGCAGAAGCGAGTACTCCAAGGGCTGAAGCAGCTCGACGGCATCGTGTTCGCTGCCCGCGTCATGGTCGAGCCGTCGTCGGATCCGCAATACAAGGACACCAACAAGCTGGCCAATGTCGTGCTGCCGGGAGAGCCCGCCCATGCAGCCATCATGCGGGGCGAGACGGTCGAGGCGGATCCGATCAAGGCACGCCCGCGTAAGGCGGCCGCTGCGACCGTGCAAGCGCCTCTCTGGAGCGCCTCGCCGCCGTCCTCGGACAAGCCGTGGTCTGGCCAGCCCACTCCGGCCGCTGTCGCGTCAACACCGGCGCCAGCCCCGTCGGCCGGACCTGCGTGGCTCAATGGTTGAGCCGCATGACCGACGATGAGTGGCAGGCACACATGACCCGGGAAGCAGCGAGAGCGATCGGCACATGGCTCGAAGGACGTGGAAGGCTTCACCAGCCCATCGCCGCGCTCACGCTCGCCGATCTGGAAGCCATGGCCATGAACGCGATCTCCCGCTTCGTCGTGCTGGGCATGGAACGCATCAAGCATCGTCCTGCCGAGGCCGGGAGCCCAATGCAGATCTTGCTCGCATAGCGCCTTGCGCCCTGTGCGGCCGGGAGGCCCGTGGCTTCGGCTACGTGCATCGGCTGCTCTGGGACCGCTTTCCTCATTATCGCTTCTGTTCGATGCGCTGCCTCGACGCCGGGGCAGCGTCTGCCAGGGAGAATAACGGCATGGTCGACAAGACGGCTCGCGAGCTGCAGGCACTGAAGGATGCCCGCAAGCCCTTCGCCGAGGCACTCACCAATCTCGGCCTGATGGATGCATTCTTCAACCGCACCGCCGCCGAAATCGACGTGCTGCTCGAGGCGGCAGTCACGGGCTTCATCGAAAGCATGCAGCATCAGGTCGCCGCCAATAAGGTGAGCGGCCAGCTCCTCGACGACCAGATTCCCTTTTGAGCGCGCCATGATCGACCTCAATCATGGCTCCGGCGCCATCTACGCACCCGCAGCGGCGCAACAGACTGTTGGCGAGCGCATCAACGGCTTGATCGATCGGGCGCTGCTCGACCGCCATGCGCAACAGCAGCCGCGCGACTATCTCGGCGGCAGCCGGGTCGGCGAGCCGTGCGCCCGCAAGCTGGTTTACGAGGTGATGCATACGGCGATCGATGTCGACAAGGGCTTCGATGGTCGCACACTGCGAATCTTCGACGTGGGGCACTATTTCGAGACCCTCTCGATCAGGTGGCTCCGAGCTGCAGGCTTCGACCTGCGCACCCACCGGCGCGACGGCGAGCAATTCGGCTTCGTCACTGCCGGCGGCCGGGTTCGCGGACACATCGACGGCGTCATCGTGGCCGGGCCCGATATCGGCGTCGCCTGGCCGGCCCTGTTCGAGCACAAGGCGCTCAACAACCGCTCGTGGGGCGAACTGGCACGCCAGGGCGTTCGCCGGTCGAAGCCGATCTACTACGCCCAGCTGCAGATCTACATGGCCTACATGGAGCTGGAGCGAGCGCTGTTCACCGCGCTCAACAAGGACAGCCAGGCGCTTCACCACGAGCTCGTGCCGCTCGACCTTCAGGCCGCCCAGGCGCTGTCCGACAAGGCCGTCGACATCATTCGTGCTGCGGAGGCGGGAGAATTGCCGCCGCGCATTGCCGCCAGCCCCGATTTCTATCTCTGCCGCTGGTGCGCCTATGCCGAACGCTGCTGGGAGACGAAGGTATGAGCTTCAGCCCATCGGACATCCAGGCGAAGGCCATCGCCTCGATCAAGGATTGGTTCGACAACCGGTCCGCCACGCAGCAGGTGTTTCGGCTGTTCGGCTATGCCGGGACGGGCAAGTCGACGGTGCTCCGATTTGCGCTCGAGGAGCTTGGGCTCGATCCGCATCGCAGTGGCCGCGACGATGGAAACTGTGTGCCGGGTGTCGTCACCGCCACCTTCACCGGCAAGGCAGCACTGGTGCTCCGTCGCAAGGGAACGCCGGCGCGCACCATTCATAGCCTGATCTACAGCGTCCTGCAGGCGACCGATGAGGAAGTCGCGGCCGCCATCGCCAAGATCGAGGAGGCAGAGAAGGCTGCGTGCCGGCTGTCGGGTTTCGAGCGCACCGCCGCAGAGGCGGGGATCGAGGCGATGCGGCAGGCCTTGTCCGGCATGAAGAAGCCGCACTTCGCGCTTAATCCGCAAAGCGATGCGGCGCACGCGCGGCTAATCGTCCTAGACGAGGTCTCCATGGTCGGCGAGGAGATGGCACGCGACCTGATGAGCTTCGGCCGGCCAATCCTGGTCCTGGGTGACCCTGGGCAGCTGCCGCCGATCAAGGGTGAGGGCGCCTTCACCCGAGATGCTCCCGATATCATGCTGACGGAGATCCATCGTCAGGCCGGGGAGAGCGCCATCATCCGGCTCGCCACCCTAGCTCGGCAGGGCGAACCGATCGGCTTCGGCCAGCATGACGACTTCGTCTGGAAGATGCGCAAGATGGACGTCACGCCCGAGCAGGCGCTGCGTGGCGGACAGGTGATCTGCGGCATGAACGCGACACGGCTACAGCTCAACAACGCGATGCGCGCAGCCGCGGGCTTCAGTGGGACCTGGTTGCCGACGGGGTCCAGCGAGAAGATCATCTGCCTCAAGAACCAGAACGACCTAGGGCTGATCAACGGCATGTTCATTACCCTCGACGACATCGTCGACGAGGGCAGCCTGTTCTTCTCGGCTGTGGTGACAGACGAGGACGGCAATCGCATTGGGGCACCTGGTAAGGACGGCAAGCCGGGGCGCCTGCGCCTCTACAAAGGGCACTTCGAGGACCATGTCGCGTTCGACCGCAACCGCCACGACCGCGACTGGAAGGAGAAGCGACATCTGACCGAGGCGACGTTCGGCTGGGCAATAACAGGTCATAAGAGTCAGGGCTCGCAGTGGCAGAACGTGGTCGTTTGGGATGATGGTCTTGGTCGTACGGACGAGGACCGGCGCCGCTGGCTCTACACCGTCATCACCCGCGCCGAGCAGGGTCTGGTGATCCTCGCGTGATCGATCTGAACGACGTCTGGCAGCCGCCGGCCCGTCTCGATCTCTCCGCGATTCGTGAGCAGCTTTCCGCGACCGCAGCGGACTGGTTGCCCGGGCTATTCCCACAGGCGCGACTGTCAGCGGACCGCAAGGCGCTGCGCTGCGCCGATCTGTCGGGCCGGCCGCCACGGAACGAGGGCTCGTGCGTGATCAATCTGCGCGGCTCGCGGGCGGGCTGGGGCTACGATCACTCGACCGGAGAATCGGCTGGTCCCATTGATCTGATCCACTATGCCACCGGGCTGGCCGACAGCGCTTTGTTCGAGGAGGCAGCCCGGCTCGCCCGCATGGACGTCATTCCTGCTCGGCGATCGCCTGCACATCACGCACGTGACCACACGCACGAAGTCGCCCGGATCCTCGACGGCTGCCGCCCGCTTGGTGGTTCGCTCGCAGAGACCTACCTG
>Ga0182738_1000465_pt1 | contig 57370 bp, 43 predicted proteins | sample eDN5th30CBELigMG_FD_128876 | JGI IMG/M metagenome (GOLD analysis project Ga0182738, IMG submission 128876) | Enriched Miracle-Growth compost microbial communities from Emeryville, California, USA - eDNA 5th pass 30_C BE-Lig MG (version 2)... ... | reverse complement strand
CCAGCGTCAGTTTTCCAGCGTCAGTTTTCCAGCGTCAGTTTTCCAGCGTCAGTTTTCCAGCGTCAGTTTTCCAGCGTCAGTTTTCCAGCGTCAGTTTTCCAGCGTCAGTTTTCCAGCGTCAGTCTTCCAGCGTCAGTCTTCCAGCGTCAGTCTTCCAGCGTCAGTCTTCCAGTGGCAGTCTTCCAGCGTCAGTCTTCCAGTGGCAGTCTTCCAGCGTCAGTCTTCCAGTGGCAGTTCCACTGGCTGATTATTCGCCGCGCTGAGTGCCACTGCCTCCAGAAACTCCATCTGCGACACGCCTGTGGCAAAATCGGTGAGTCTGGTCTTCTTCTGACCACGGATTGCGGCAATGAAATCTGCTTCGACATTCCAGCTTCCCCGTTCTTCCGCCGGAATTTCGATCCGCTTCAGTTCGGTGTCTTCAGACCGTCCGGCATAAATCAGTTCTTCCCCTGCGTGGAAATGCAGCCGCACAGTTCCCCGACTGCCATAAAAGTGAAGCTGAATGCCTGGCCCGAACAGAATCACGCCGCTGACGTGATACATTACGCGGGCTCCCCCTTTGAGTTCCCCGACGATCTGCAGGCTGTCCGGGAGGGTGACTTCGCCAAACCGGCTTTCTTCCGGCACCGGCCGGGTCGGTTCAAACAGTTCGGCCTGAGCATAAACCTGCACAGGAGGGGGGACCCAGCGCATCAAGGTTTCGTGAACGGCTCCCAGGGCCAGCACATTGCGGCCGGCGATTTCAGCATCCTGCTGCCAGTGCAGCGGCTTGCTGTAATCCCAGAACCGGTCATTGGCCGCAAAGACCATGACTTCGCGCAGGTCACCCACAAAGTGACCTCGCATCAGCTGATCCATAATGTTTTCCGAGATCATCCCCAGGGAACTGGGAACCACCCGGGCGACCAGTTTGGGATGGGCCTCGGCGACGGCCAGCATGGCGCGGGCTTCGGACAGATTCCGGGCCATCTGATTTTCGACCAGCACATGTTTGCCGGCCTTCAGGGCGGCACAGGCCAGCTCACAGTGCATGTTCGGCCAGGTGCCGATCACCACGGCGTCCACGTCCCGGTCGGCCATCACCTGCTGCCACTGGTCATACACCTGGGGAATGTCGCATTCTGCGGCAACCGCCTGCGACGACTCCCGGGTGCGGTTCACCACGCCGGCAATCTCGACCCCCTCGATGGCACGTAACCCGGGGACATGGCGGACTTTGGTAATTTCACCAGCACCAATCAGGGCGACTCGAACACGATTTGACATAACAGCTCAATCCAACGAAACCCGCGGAAAGTGATCAAGGGAAACATCGTACCGAAGTCACCCGGCAACTTGGAGCCAGACCGGACGAAATGCTTCCCGGGCACAGAAAGATCCTGTCTGAAGGAACCTCGGCCGCGAAGCCCTGATCAGGGTCATCATCATGATGGCCGGCGTTGCAGTAGTGTTCCCGGAACCGGTTCACTATTATCTTTGCGTGATTTTGCCAGTCGATGGCAGTTCCACTTTCTCTTCCGATGCTGCTTCATCAGGCCGTCAGGCAAATCTGCGGAAAGCCCATCGGGTTTTGCTTCAAGGAAATTGAATGTCTCGGTCGTTTATCTTTACCAGTGAGTCAGTCAGCAGCGGACATCCCGACAAAGTCGCCGACCAGGTTTCCGACGGTATTCTCGATGCCCTGCTGGAGCAGGATCCCCAGTCGCGGTGTGCCTGTGAAACTTTGTGCACGACAGACTTTGTGACGGTCGCCGGCGAACTGCGCACCAATGCCAAGGTCGACTTCGAAAAAGTGGTCCGCGACGTGATTCGCGAGATCGGATATGTCAGCGATGACATCGGCTTCAATGCCGATACCTGTGAAATCGAGAATCGCCTGCATTCCCAGAGCGCCGACATCGCCATGGGCGTGGACGCCGACGGAGCCGGCGACCAGGGACTGATGTTCGGTTATGCCTGCAATCAGACCCCGGAACTGATGCCGCTGCCGATTGCCCTGTCGCACCGGATTCTGAACCATCTGACGAAGCTGCGAAACGAAAAAGACGTCGACTGGCTGCGCCCGGACGCCAAGAGCCAGGTTTCCATCAAGTATGTCGACGGCAAGCCGGTCGGCATCACCGCGATTGTGCTTTCCACCCAGCACAACGAAAAGGTGAAGCAGTCTGAAATCGAAGAGTATGTCCGCTCGAAAGTTCTTCCGGCCACGATTCCTTCCGAACTGCTGACCAAAGAGACCAAATATCACGTCAACCCGACAGGGCAGTTCATCATCGGCGGCCCCCACGGCGATACCGGCCTGACAGGGCGGAAGATCATTGTCGACACCTACGGCGGCTGGGGACGTCACGGCGGCGGAGCCTTCAGCGGCAAGGACTCGACCAAGGTCGACCGTTCGGCTGCCTACATGGCTCGATATGTTGCCAAAAACATCGTGGCCGCCGGTCTGGCCGATGAATGCGAAGTGCAGCTGGCTTATGCCATTGGTGTGGCCGAACCAGTCAGCATCAACGTCGATTCCCACCAGACCGCCAAGGTCGCGGAATCGAAGATCGAATCGGCGGTGCGGGAACTGTTCCCGCTGACACCGAAAGCCATCATCGAACACCTGCAGCTGCGTCGCCCCATTTTCCGCAAGACCGCCAGCGGCGGACACTTCGGTCGGGATGACAAGGATTTCAGCTGGGAACAGGCCGACAAGGCAGACGCCCTGAAACAGGCCGTCAAATAGAGCCGGCTGCACTTTATCAGTGCCCGCGTCGAAGGGTCTCTGAACCAGGGGCGTTGATGAGCCTCTGACGACTCAGGGGCACTGAATCTGACGAGAATGCTGCCATGTGGCCTTCGGAGTGAATTCCGAAGGCCATTTTTCATGCGTCCGCCTGCGATTCACTCCCCGTCAGCAGCCGTGGCCTGCAGCCACTGCACCAGCTGATTTCCCACATCAGCTTTGCTGCCGCTCCAGACGGCCAGCGTCTCTCCGGCCGGCCCCAGGAACTCGCACACATTGGTGTCTGCGCCAATCGCCGTGGGAGCGTTCAGAACAATCCAGTCGCAGTTCTTGCGACGCAGCTTCTGCAAAGCGTTTTCGCGAGGATTCTGAGCTTCCAGTGCAAAGCCGACGACCCAGCGCTGCTCTTTCATGCGTCCCAGTTCCGCTAAAACGTCATCGGTTTCGATCATCACCAGGGTGATCGGCCCGCCGGTCTTGGACAGCTTCCCCGAGATCCGTTCGCGGGGCTTGTAATCGCAGACCGCCGCCGCGGCAATGACTCCATCGCAGCCCGGAAACAACCGGATAGCGGTGTCGCGCATCTGGGACGTCGTCACCACCGCATGAAACTCACAGCCAGGCGGGGGGGACAGATCCACCGGTCCGCTGACCAGCACGACATCCCAGCCCTGTTCGATTCCCGCCTGCGCAATGGCATAGCCCATCCGGCCGCTGCTGGCATTCGACAGATACCGGACATCATCGAGATATTCCCGGGTCGGCCCTGCAGTAATCAGCACACGCATTGCGGTTCCCCTGTGATGAAATGCATTCCAGTGCCCGCAGCGAGCGGTATCTGAACCAATGGCTTTCCCCCTTTGCAGGAGAAGGAGCCCGGCCCTTTCAGAACCGATCGGCTCCTGTCGGTTCAGGGAGCCGGAGGGGTGAGGCCCATGGTCTTCAGCAGCAGTTTCATGTCTTCCCAGACAGGTTTTTTCGCGGCCGGATTCCGAAGCAGATAAGACGGATGATAGGTACACAGCACCTGCGCCCGGCCGTACTGATAAAACCGCTGACGCATTTTGCCGATGGCCTCTCTGGAGTCCAGCAGGTTCTGCGCAGCGCATGATCCCCAGCAGACGATGTAATCCGGGTCGACGATGGCAATCTGCCCGTCCAGATATTCCCGGCAGTTGCTCGCTTCTTCTTCACTGGGAGTCCGGTTTTCCGGGGGACGGCAGCGCAGAATATTGCAGATGTAGAGCTCTTCGCGGGTCCAGCCGCAGGCTTCGATGATCTTGGTCAGAAGCTGTCCGGCACGTCCCACAAACGGGACACCGGTGCGGTCTTCATCCGCGCCGGGCGCTTCACCGATAAACATCACCTTCGCCCGGGGATCACCGGCCCCGAAGACGGTCTGCGTGCGTGTTCTGGCCAGTTGCGGGCAGCGACGGCATTTGGCCACACAGGCCGACAGCACCTCCAGTTGCTCCGCCCGGGCAGCTTTCGAAGCGGTGTTGCGTTTCTGATTGGGAGCCTGCCGCGCCGGAACAGTTGCAGGCGGAGGAGAAGAAGTGCGTTTCGGCATGGAATCCTGAAGGGCTGAATGGTCGGGCGTCTCCAGCTGACGACGGGCCGCAGGCACCGCAGCCGAATCATGGAGAGTCGCCCCTGAGTCCGGCTGGTCGACAGCCCCGTCCGGCAGGGAACTGGTACGGGGACGACGCGGGAGATGCGTCAGACCGGCCAGTTGCCAGTCACGCAGCAATTGTCGTTTTGCCCGTGAAAAATTTGACATCAGAGATCACTGAGTGACTGTCGGCTGAAGCCGACAGGTTTCTGCCGGTGGGCGACGGACGGAAGCCCCGGCGCTCACATGGCCAAGTGAAAATTTCCGGCAGTCCCCGGACCGTAACAAGGAAACGTCGTGGAAGACAGTCACCGGTCTTCCACGACGTCTGGGTTCCCGCGCGATTCCGAAGAATCGCGCGCGTGCTGACTGCTGAAATGTCCTGCACCCCACAGGCGAAACATGCGCTGCGTGGGTCCCCGGCGAGAGCAATCTGCTCTAGTCCGGCAGCTTTTTGACCCGGATATTCCGGAAGTGAACCACACTGCCGGGATCATGGGCCTGCAGGGCAAAGGTGCCGGAGGCGAAGCGCCGCTCGAAGTTTTTGTCCTGCGGAACATAGTCTTCCGGCTCGGTGTAATCGACAACCGTGCGGCCATCAATCTTGATGGTGACATGTTTTCCCTGCACGGTAATGTCCTGTGTCCACCAGGTGTTGTCAGGAATCAGCTGTTCATGCACATCCAGCACGGCATACAGGCTGCCGGTCTTGCGCGGATCTTTCACAAAGGAATTGTTCACCTGTGTTTCGAATCCCGCTTTGGGCCAGCCTTCCTGCTGGAACTGGGTGTGATAATAGATGCCGCCGTTGCTGTTGGGAGCGGCTTTGACATCCACCCGCAGTTCGAAGTTTTTGAAGGGGGCCAGGGCTCCCGCATAGAACAGATGGCTGCGATCTCCGGCGGCAATGATGTCGCCGTTTTCGATCTTCCAGCTTTCCGGGCGTTCCCCGATTTTCCAGTTCTCAAATGTCTTGCCGTCCCAGAGCGACACAAAGCCTTCTTCCTTGTCGTCCAGATAATTCAGCGCGGTGCGCAGATTGGCCAGGGAGATTTCGATATCGGACAGCGGATTCTTGGGATTCTCTTCGTATTCCAGCGAGACACTTCGGTTGTAGCCAATGTCCCGCAGTGCCCGCATGGTTCCGACAATGTTCAGCTCGCCTTCGCCCAGAATGGTGAAGATCTTGCCTTCTTTCTCCAGCTGCTTGGCACGATTCTGCGGCAGCTCCTGCAGCAGGCGGGCTTTTTCTTCCGGGCTGCGAATCGTCCGCACGTCCTTCAGATGCACGCCGAACACGCGCGGGCCAAGCTGCTGAATGACGCTCACCGGATCTTCGTCGCTGCGCAGATAATGCCCGGTGTCCACACAGGCTCCCATCAGCGGATGCCGGTCTTTCACAACGGCCAGCACATCGGCCACTTTGTCATAACGATGCCCGGGGCCATGATTGTGAATCGCGATGGGAATCTGGTACTCCTCGACCAGCTTTTCCAGCATCGACAGGGTCGCTTCGTCCTTGTTCGGGTCCGCACTGATCGACAGCAGCCCCATGGCTTTGGCAAAGTCGAAAATTTCGCGGGCCTTGGTTTCGTTCGCATCGAAGCTGACAACGCCATAAGACAGCAGCGTGACGCCGGCGTCTTTCAATTTGGCCTTCTGTTCCGCGAGATAACCAGGCACCGTGCTGATGGGAATGTGATTGCGGAACGATTCCCAGTAATGCAGCCCGAGCTTCTGGGTCTGCTGCAGAGCGGTGGTTTCATCAAACTCCCGCAGGGTGTAACTCTGCAGACCGACCTTGAACCCGTGATACTCGTCGGTCTGCGCCTGAGCGGCCGAACTGAGACAAAGGCCGGCCAGAACCGTCCAGATCCACTTCATGTGTTGTCCACGGCGGGTTGCCGGGAAGGCCCATGCTGCCTGATCCCCAGTGTCCTTCACTCCCCGTCTCCTTTGCTGATATTTCTCGAATTGCATCGCAGCCTGCAGAGACAGGCCAGAGTCCGTGTGAAACAGAAAACCTGTCCGGCAGGCAAGGCGCTGGTCGCCTGACCGCAGAACAGATTCACCTGTCTTGATTGATCTGAAGTATCGCGTGCAGGATTGCTCAGATTCAAGCGCGTGCAGCCTGCAGCATCGATCCAACCCCGTTTTTCGTCAAGTTCCCCCACCGGAAGCGCCGATGAAAGCAGACAGGGACTCTTCTCTCCCGATGCCGGCTGGAAGATCTCCGTAGTCTGCATCGGCCAGATGCCCGTCATTTGACCGACATTTGCCTGGGGCATTTCACTTGCCGGGCCGGGGCCTCCCGGTATCGGCACCTGCGAGGATTTCAGGTGCCTGCCCTGCCAGGAGTCCGAAAGAAGAGCAGAGGAGGAGGTCCAGAACCGGCCGTCTGCGGCCTCGCCGGCGGTCTCCCTGCTGAACCAGAAGACCATCAGCACAACAACCGTGCAGGTGAATGAGAGTCAATGCAAGACTGTGACAGCGAGGCTGTCACAGCGAGACGGCCACAGTCAAAGCTGTCACCGCGAGACGGCACCCGTGTCAGTAGATCAGTGAATTGATGAGCAGAGCGGAGTGGAATGGCCTCCTGCCAATTGTGAGCACTTCTGTTTCAGCCGTGTGATGAGCGATGTCTCGTTTCCGACAGCACCTGTGGTTTTGCGTCGCGGCAGTCTGCCTGACCAGCACGTTCAGTCTGTTATGGCAGAGTGAAATTGACGTCGCCCCGGAAGATCTGCCACAGGTCGTGCCTGTTTCCAGACAGGTGATTCGCACTCCGGAAGAGCTGAGCCGTTACCAGGATTCGGTCCGCACTGCCGGACTGGACGGAACACCCCGGGATTCACTGACGGTTCCGATCAGGCAGCTTTCTTCCCCGTCGCCACTTGTTCCGCCTGCCAGCCCCCCGACCGGGACATCGCTGACCTTTCCAGAGAGCCCGGCGGTCCGGCAGGCTGGCTATCAGCCGGATCTCTCCTACTCACCGTCCACCGCCGTCTGGCTGCAGGGAAACATCGAACCACTTCCAGCCTCCAGCATTCCATGACCGGAGCCACGCCCGCCTGCCGAGCCTGCTCCCGTCGCCGATGAAAGCCCTGCCATGTATGAAGCCTACTGGAAGCTGAAGCACCGTCCTTTTGACGATGACTGCAAAACTGAATTCTATTATCCCAGTCAGGTTCATCAGACGGCGCTGCTGAAGCTCGAATATGTCCTGGAACGCCAGAAAGATCTGGCCGTGCTGGCTGGAGAGCATGGCCTGGGAAAAACCTATCTCACCCATGTTCTGGAGCAACGTGCGGCCGAGTCTGGAAGGCTGCCGTTTCTCCGCCTGCTCTTTCCGCAACTGAGCCCGGCCGGCATGCTGGCCTACTTTGCCCGTCGACTGGGAGCCACGATTTCCCCGGACAGCCAGGATGCCGACATTCTGGCTGGCATCGAAAGCCGGCTGCAGCATTTTTCCAGTCAGGGGCATTCCCTGGTCTTCATCATCGATGATGCACATCTGCTGGAAATTCCGCAGCTGCAGACATTGCGCCTGCTGCTCAATCTGCGTGATCAGATGGCCGTTCCCTTTTCAATGATTCTCTGCGGGCGTACGGAACTGCTGGCCCGACTGCAGCATGTGGCCGCCCTGCAGCAGCGCGTGGTCACGCGGATGTCGCTGCAGCAGCTGACCGCGGAAGAGACACTGGCCTATGCCCAGCATCGCCTGACCATGGCCGGCGGCCAGCAGCCTGTCTTCCGACAGGATGCCGGACAAAGTCTGTGGGAACTTTCGCAGGGAATTCCCCGACGGATCAACCAGCTGTGCGACCTGTCCCTGCTGGTCGGCTATGTCGATCAGCAGCCGGCGATCACCGCGGTCGACGTGGAAGCAGCCGCGGAGGAAATTCTGAGCGTCGCCGCCTGACCCGGCGCTGCGATTGAGACAGCGCCCATCATTGCGCCCGCTTCTGCAGACTCTCGGGGCAGGCAGACTCTGCGCCCCCCTCTCGCGAGGCTGGGCCAAATTGGCCCGAGTCGAATTGGGCTGGGCCCAATTGAGCTGGACCGGAATCCAACCTGGATCAGGCCAGGGCGGGCCAGCGGAAAGCCCCCAGCAGCCCTCACTCCCGCCCATCTTCGCCCGTCCCCATCATTCTCAGGACTGGCACCAGCGGAAACCGCACTTGACTCCTTCTCCGCACAACACTGAAATATGCGCATATTGACATATACGCAACAGGACACTTTCCTGGAGGTGCCATGCTGGAATCGATGCGACAGTTCAAGGCGGGGATTTTTCAGGCGCTCGGTCATCCCACGCGGGTGGCCATCGTCGAATTTCTGAGCCAGGGGGAACTGTCCGTCAGCCAGCTGTGCGAACAGGTGGGCATCGAACAGGCCAATGCTTCCCGGCATCTGGCGATTCTGCGGCACAAACACATCGTCGAAACCCGCAAGGAAGGCAACCAGATCTTCTACCGGTTGCGCGATCCGCTCCTGCAGGAAGTGCTGGCAATCATGCGAAATTATTTTCTCGCCCACATGACAGAGGTGACAGAGATGCTGCGCGAGGAACAGAAGGCCGAAAGGAAGCGCCGGCAAAGGACCAGGCCATGAAACCGGGGCGGATTCCCAAGCTCGTCGAAGCCCTGCGAGGCTACAATCGCAAAATCTTTCTTTCCGACCTGATCGCCGGTGTGACGGTCGGGCTGGTCGCCCTGCCGCTGGCCATGGCCTTTGCCATTTCGTCCGGCGTCAAACCGGAAGCCGGGCTGTACACGGCCGTTGTCGCCGGGTTCCTCATTTCCGCGCTGGGCGGGTCGCGGACGCAGATTGGCGGGCCGACCGGGGCGTTCGTCGTCATTGTGTTTGAAATCGTCGCCGAGCACGGAGTGAATGGCCTGTTCGTCTGCACCGTGATGGCAGGCATCATTCTTGTCCTGCTGGGACTGACCGGACTTGGCGCCGTCGTCCAGTTCATTCCCCGCCCGGTCGTCACCGGATTCACCAACGGCATCGCCGTGCTGATCGCCAGCACCCAGATCAAGGACTTCTTCGGCCTGCAGATTGAAAACATGCCGGGACATTTCACTGGCCGCATGCATGCCATCGCAACTCATTTTCACACAATCCAGCTGACGACAACGCTGCTCGCCGCCGGAGCACTGGCCGTGGTGATTCTGTGCATGGTGTTCTTCAGAAAGATCCCCGGCTCCATTGCGGCCCTGCTGCTCGGCACGACTATTGTCGTCAGCTGCAACCTGCCGGTCGAAACGATCGGTACCCGCTTCGGCGGCATTCCCAGCGGCCTGCCAGAAATCACCGTGCCGCACTTTCACCCGGAGATGATTCCGGTGCTCCTCTCACCAGCATTGACCGTTGCCCTGCTGGGGGCCATCGAGTCGCTGCTGTCTGCCGTGGTTGCCGACCGGATGAGCGGCGACCGGCACAACTCGAATGTGGAACTGGTCGCGCAAGGAGTCGCCAATATTGTCACGCCGTTCGTCGGCGGCATTCCCGCAACGGGGGCCATTGCCCGCACGGCCACAAATATCCGATCCGGAGCGAGAACCCCTGTGGCCGGGATGATTCACGCTCTGACGCTGCTGACCATTCTGCTGTTCGCCGCGCCGCTGGCCCGTCACATCCCGCTGGCCGTGCTGTCGGCGATCCTGCTGGTGGTCGCCTACAACATGGGGGAATGGCGGGAAATTCCGAAACTTCTGAAAATGTCCTGGGCAACCATTTCCGTCTGGGGTGCCACCTTCAGCCTGACGGTATTTGCCGACCTGACCATTGCCGTGCAGGTGGGCATTGTCCTCGCGGCCCTGCTGTTTATCCGCAAGGTGGCGAAAACCACCACCGTCGAAAAAGTGACCAGGGCCTATCTGGAAGATGGCCGCCTGCACGTCCTGCAGGACAAACTCATTCCGGATTATGTCACCATCATTCGCATTCATGGGCCATTTCTGTTCGGGGCGGCAGAAAAACTGTCGACCGCCATCGAACCGGTCGACAGCCTGTCACCGATCGTGATCCTGCGGCTGCGGAACATGGCGGCGATCGATGCCACCGGCCTGCTGGCCCTGGAAGACTTTGCTGAGAAACTTCACCGCACAGGGCGGCATCTCATTGTGTGCGGAGCCAGATCCCAGCCGGCCAAGCTCCTGCGACAGGTGGAATTTGAACGGCATGTCGGCCTGGACAATCTCTGCCCGAATATCACCGTGGCGCTGGAGCGGGCCAGGACTGTGCACGAGCACAGGACAGCGTACGAGCAGCAGGCCGCCAGTCCGGTCGATCCGAGCACACCGGTCGAGCCGCAGTCTGTTGAAGCACAGCCAGTTGAAGCACAGTCTTTCAGGCCGGCCGGCTGAGAAATTCACATCTGGCCGGACATCGCAGGTGCATCGCCGCTGCGACCAGACATCATCGCCAGAGACCGTGACCAGGTGTCATGGCCAGACAATGCCTCTGCGGCCGACGCGCCCCATTCCTGAACACAGGCCCATTCCTGAACACAGGCCCGAACCAGGCACCGCATTCCTCAGGTGCCACACGCGGGGCGCGGGGCGGAACGCAATCCACACGGCTTGGATGCACCCTATCCGGAAATGGTCCGCTGCAGGGCCTCTGCCGTCGTCACCTGCGGCTGCCAGTTCAACAATCGGCGGGCTTTCGCATTCGAATAACGCAGCGGCTTCCAGATCGCATCGGAGCGATAACGGGTCAGAACCGGAGGAAGCTGTCCTTCCGACCAGTGGGAATAGCCTTCATAAACAGCAGACAGCGGTCCGATCAACCGCGAGGGAATCTGCACGGAACGAATGCGTTTTCCGGCCTGTCGCAAGGTACGGACAATCTGATTGCCGGTCGGCAGATCGTCATCGACCACATTGATGATCTCCCCGTCCAGATCGGGCATCATCCCGGCCAGGGCCAGAGCCTCGGCGCAGTTGTCCACATAGGTATAAGGCAGCGGATTGCGTCCCCCCAGACGAATCAGCAGTGGCCCCAGCGACAATCCCACACGGCTGGTCAGCAGGGTGCGGCCGGGGCCATAGATCACGCCCGGCCGAACCACCACCAGCGGCAGTCCCCAGCGTTCCCGGGCTTCCCAGGCAATCGCCTCCTGACGAATCTTGCTCATGGAATACGGGTCGCGCTGTTCCGGATGGGGATCGATCGGGGCAGATTCATCCAGCAGCCCCCCCCGCCGCAGTGTCTGGGTCCCATACACCCCCAGTGAACTGACCAGCACACAGCGGCGAATCGGCGAGGCCGCGGCCACTTCCAGCAGAGTCCGGGTCGGAATCACCGTCTGCAGAAACAGGGTCGATGGACTCCCTCCCAGCGCGGCCGCCAGATGGTAGACCACTTCGACATGGTGAAATTCCTCTTCCAGCAATGCCCGGTCGCGGACATCTCCGGTGACGAACTGCACACGCGCGCGCTGCTCATCGCTCAGGGAGTCGAGCAGGTCCTGCACCGGGGTCGTCTCACGAATCAGACAGCGCACCTGAATATTGCGGGCCGTCAGCAGCCTGACCAGTCGTCGGCCGAGAAATCCGGCTCCCCCTGTGACAAATGCGGTTCGCAGCATGGTTCACAACTTCAAAAATCATCACTGTTTTCAAGGCATCCGCGACACATGCGCGAACTTGATTTCCAACCTGTTTTTTCGATGAAACCTGTCGGCGGTCTCTCGGGACAGAATTCACTTCAGGATAAAACCAGTGCCGGCAACGGATTTCCCCCGGTCTGGGGTGCCGGAACATTCGACAGGGCCTGCCGGTGCTGTTCGTCGATCCGGCAGTGTTCAAAAATGCGATCCATCAGCCTGGTCACCCGATAGGTGTCATGATGTGGAATCGGGTGCGGGGCCTGTCCCTGAATGGCCGCATAGAACTGTTCGAGCAGGGTTTTCATTCCGGCGAAGTAATGAATCTCGGACCGGGCAAACCGGCGCAGATTATTCATCAGGTTCCAGCCGGCATTACGAACATGCTGCCAGGGAGCCTCCAGCTTGCCAAATGCGCCCGGCAGCTGCGTCAGACGGTTCCATCGCAGGGTCTGTGTATCGAAATCGATGTCCACCATTCCCCGCGTCCCATAGATCCGTGTCAGACGCTGAGGAGGCATATATGTCGAAACCGTCAGACTGCCGGACTGACGGGTTCCCTGAAACGACAGGCTCAATTCCGTAGGAAAATCAAACCCGGCACGCCGGGACCAGCCCCCCAGAATCTCCGGCTGCTGATCGGCGAGCAGGTCCGTAATGCGGTACAGCGGATGTGAAATCGTATTCTGAAAGAGTCCCCCCGGCAGACGGCGCACCGAGTGATTCGGATCGGACCGGACCAGTGATCCGAACTTGCCGTCGATCGGATATCCGAGAATCGACTCGATATGACGCACTTCTCCCAGCAGACCGCGCTGCACCCATTGACGTGCCGTCAGCCAGCAGGGATCAAACAGCTGATCATGCCCGACACAGACCAGCCTGTCGCACTGCTGCGCCACATCGAGTACCTGCCGGGCTTCTTCCGCATCGAGCGTGAAGGGCTTTTCGACATACACATGGCATCCCGCCTCCAGTAACTGAATGGCCAGCGGTGCATGAGACTGCGCCGGAGTCGTGACATGCACAACATCGGGACGCGTCTCTTCGAGCATCTTTTCCAGAGACACATCGTGCCGGGAAATCTGAAAGCGTGCGGCCGCCTGCCAGGCCAGATCGGCATGCACATCACACACCGAGACCACATCGACAGTACGAATCCGGCGTAACTGGCTCAGATGGGCATCGGCAATCTGCCCGCAGCCCAGCAATGCCACTCGCAATCGCCTGGAAGAATTCTGTTCAGCCATGGCAGGTTCGTCGGTTCAATCGTCAGAAGAGTGGAAAAACAAAGAATCGAGAACTGTTTTCAAAGGCCCTCGCCAACAGCAGCGTCAGGCCGGATCACGGGTCTGAAAGAATTCGCGATACAGCTGCTCGTACTGCTGCACCATCCGCCTCGCATTGAAATTCTGTTCAATCCGTTCGCGTGCCGCCTGCCCGTACTCGGGCCAAAGGGCCCGTTCCTCGAGCAGATCGCGGATGGCAATGGCCAGAGCCTGGGGATGCTGCGCGGGAACCAGTTTTCCGGTCTGATTTTCGACGACGATTTCAGGGTTTCCGCCGACCCGGGTGGTCACAATCGGCAGGCCGACCGCCATGGCTTCGAGCAGTGTCAGTGAAATGCCTTCCGTCCGGGAGGACGAGACGAAGAAGCCTGCCGTCCGCAGCAGTTCATTCACATCGGCGCGCTCCCCCAGAAATTCAACATGCCGGCGAATGCCCAGTTCATCGGCCAGTTTTTCCAGTCGGGGACGTTCCACACCATCCCCCACGAGCTTCAGACGAAACTCCGGCACATCCCGGACAACGATCTGAACCGCGTGAAACAGCGTGGCATAGTCCTTTTCCGGAGAGAGCCGGGCGACCGAAATGGCTGTCGGCACATCCCGCGGGCCGGAATAACTGAAGCGGTCGACATCAATTCCATTCCAGATGGTCCGCATGCGGAACGCGCTGCCGGGATCTTCTGCCTGACACAGCATCCGGGCGTCTTCCGAAACACCCACGATCTGGGCCGTCAGACGGTTGGCAATGCGAAACTGCCAGCGGCTGCGCCAGCCGGGCCCACATCCCCGGCCGTGCTGCGTATTGATGACGGTCTGCACACCAGCCCAGCGTGCCGCCAATGCCCCATAAAAATGCGGGTAGGTATTGTGCGTGTGCAGGACATCAATCTGATTTTCGATCAGCAGAACCCGCAGGCGTTTCAGGCAGCCTCCTTTTCCAACATGCGACAGATTCACACTCGAAACCGGAAAGCCCTGAGCCTTCAGGTCATCTGCCGGGGGGCCCAGCTCCTCGAGTGCCACAAACAGCGGACGGACCGCTTCAGGGTCATGAAAGCGTCCGAACTCCACCAGCAGACGTTCCAGTCCGCCGGTTTTCAGGGTCATGCTCAGATGACACACCCGTAACGGACGGCAGGGAGCCGACGGCCGGAGCAGCACCGGCGGATGATCCTCAAGGGCTGCCGGAACACAGGGGGAATTCAACATGGACACGGTTCCTGATGATTCGATTGTCAACAAAATACAGGCAGGCCGGCTGCCAAGTTGTCAAGTTGTCAGACAGGCAGGTTGTCGGGGACAGGTTTCGTCATTCACCGTCCCGATGCCCCAGACTTTATGGCCATGTTTTATCTCAATGCTTCCACGCATTGCTTCACTGCAATGTTTCACCTCAATGCGGCACTGCACTGAAGATTCAGGAGGCTTCAAGGCCATTTCAAATACTCGCCGTCGGGGTGGATGACTCTTCGCTCAATGTTTCAACGGATGGACAGGGAGCATGTGCCGGCTTCCGCAGCAGCGACCCGGCACGGCGTTTCAGGATTCGCAGACCCTGCAGGGCCTGCATTTTCAACGAAGGACGGGTGCAGGTCAGCCAGCCCAGCTGTGTCACGGCATTCGACAGGTTGTCTTTGTGGCGTTTGTCGCCGACCAGAAAGTCATAGGCGGCGAAGTTGCGGCGCAATGCCTGTTCCATGCACAGATAATGCGTCGTCAGCCCCGGGCTGGGCTTCTCATCAAACGAGGCAAATCCGGACAGATAATCGAGCAGTCGATTGCCGTCATTGAGCAGCAGCAGGCACCCGACCGTGGCTCCTTCGTGCCGGACACGAAACAGTACCACCCGTTGTTCGAGAAACAGTCGCAGACTGCCGGACTGCTGAAACTCCAGGAAACGGGAACTGGCAAAGGCTCCCGGCTGGCCGGCAGCCTGCCAGCGGGCCTGATGCAGTTGAATGAGTTCCTGCAGAATGTCGGACGCCTGTTCGAGGTTCTCGGCCCATTCACATTCCAGCGTCCCATAGTGTTTCAACCGCCGTCGCAGATTGGATCGCGTGCTGCGGCCCAGCTGGCTGAGCAGATCGCCCCCGGCAGCGCGGACTGCGGCCAGATCGCAGAACCGGCTGTCGCGCCAGCGGATTTCCGCCTGAGGAAATCCCTGCTGCCAGAGTGCCAGATCGTCGGCTGTGAATCCGTCGAGACGCAATTGCTCCCAGCGACGATTCGCCTGCACATACTGCATCAGTCCGGCCAGAACGGCCTGGCGATAATCAGGCTGGATGAGCAGGCGATTGTATTCGACACAGACGCTTCCCGGCTGCGGTTCGCCAGCGGTTCCCAAATGCAGGGTGCGTACCTGTACCGGGCCCACCTGCTGCCGGCTTTCCACCACCAGAACAATGGCCACCGGCATGGTTTCGTCTTCCACGATCAGAAACCGATAGCGCACCACATGGCCATACACCTGCAGCCATTGGTCGACCCAGGTGGAGCAGCAACTGAGCGACTGATTCTGCAGCGTCAACTCGAGCCGTCGCCAGATTGCCAGGGCCTCATGCACCCGGCTGGCCGGCAGAATGCGCCAGGTCAATGCAGCAGCAGTCCGCAGGGCCGGTGGAGGGGAAGCCGTCCACAAGTCCGTGCGGGATTCGTTCTCGGTGGAGACCGTTTCCCGTAAAGCAGCGTTCACCGTGCCGAAAAGTTCCTTGGCTGTCATGTCAGTGATCCTGTGACAGGTTCCAGAGTTCCAGTGGATGGGGACTGCGAGCCGGAACCAATTCGTTCGAGAAAATACATTCCTCCCCGGGTGCCGAGCAGCACGGCTCCGCCCAGTGCGGTGACAGCCAGCAGCGGTCCCCAGCCTGTGGTGGAATTCAGAGAACGGGCCACTTCACAGAACACCAGCAGGGCCACGAAGGCCGGAATCTGCGGCGCGACCACATGCTGCCACAGATCCTGCCGGGTCAGTCGCAGCTGACGGCAGGCATAGGGAAGCAGGAGCGCCAGTTCGATTCCGATCAGTGGGATGAGTGTTCCCCAGGCAACCCCGATAATGCCCCAGATCCGAATCAGGATGAGCGACAAGGCCAGATTGATGCCGGCTTCGAGCAGATCGATCCAGGCCTGTATTCGTACCTGACCGATTCCCAGCAGGGCTTTGCGTGCGACCACCATCGGCAGGGCCACCAGCTGCGAGGCCACCAGCAGCACCAGCACCTGCTGGCTGCCGGTGAATTCCGGGCCGATCCATGTGCGGATCAGTAATTCCCCGAAATAGAAAGAACCGATCAGAAATCCTCCGGAGAGAAGGAACGACAGCCCCATCCCGCGCGAGACCAGCCGAGAAAGCCCCGAGACGTTTCCGAGTGCGTGCAGTTCGCCGGCACGGGGCAGAACCACTTCGCCGATCTGCGCGATCGGAATCTGAATCATCTGAGCGATGCGCAATCCGATCTGATACGGCACCACTGCCAGCGGGCCGAGCACAAACCCGATGACCACCGTATCGGTAAAAAAGATCAGATATTCCGCCAGCAAGGCCACGGCATTGAAGGCGCTGAAGGCCACGCATTCCGAAAAAGCGCTGCGCCGGGCATTCCAGAAGGCGACCGACAGTTGCGGCACCTGACGATAGGCAAACCAGGCACTGATGCCGTGCTCCAGGGCGGTGACCGTCAAAAAGATCAACGCCAGAGTGACCAGCCCGAAATGCTGCTGCAGGCACAGCAGTGTCAGCAGCAGACGCACAATCCCCATGGCGACTTCGATGCCGCGTTTCACGTCCAGCCGCTGGATTCCGACCAGCACACCGCCATAAACGCTGGCGACCATTCCCAGGCCGATAGTGGCACCGACGATCAGAATCGACAGTTGAATTTCGCCGACCGGAAGTTCTCCCCAGTGCTGCAGCGTCGGAGCAAACCAGGCGAACAGGCCTGTGAAGAGCAGCACGACCGAAGCCGTGCCGACATACACAAGCTGAATGGTGCTGACGATCTGATTGAGCTTCTGCCAGTCGCGCCGGGAAGACAGGTCGGCCACGAAACGGCAGATCGTGGCGCCGAACCCGGCATAAATCATGGAGGAATAGCCGGCCACGGCATTGATGAACACCCAGGCCCCGTACTGTGATTCCCCCACGGTGCCCAGGATATAGGGCATCATGAAGAAACCGATCAGGACTGTGACCAGATGTGCCGCCCAGCCGGCAATGATGTTTTTACGGACACTCATGAGATCGCAATTCAGGTGGCAGTCGGAGAAACAGGCGCAACGGCAGCACGGCGGCGGCTCAGCTGGCGTGGGAGATTCAGCAGATCGACCGGCAGATGACTTGCCAGCCAGAACTGCAGAGCAGACAGGCTCGGGCGTTCTTTCAGCAGGGCGGCATAATATTTTCGGGCCAGCGGCAGATCACGCAGCCAGAACAGAGCCCGGGCATATTCCGCATACAGAGCCGCACGTTTCAATCGCACCATTTCCGCGGGCAGATCGAACCGCCGGGCGATCAGGTCGACGTTATACAGCTCGGCCTGAATCACCTTGGGAATCTGCTGCGACAGGCTGTTCTCGGCCGGAGTATACAGCGTCAGTTCCTCGGCCACGGTGACAATCCGTTTACCGGTTCTGGCCAGTTTCAGCCAGGTGTTGTAGTCCTCGATGCCGATCAGTGGACGATCTTCGCAGAAGCCCCCCACCTGCTGCAGCAGGGCTTTGTTGACGACGACCGTCGAAGTGCCGATGTGATTGTGTTTCCACAGCACATCAAAGGTCAGCTCCTGATCAGTCTTGTGCAGGTCTCCGCGTGTATGGGTATGCACGAGAGCCACATCAGGCTGCAGATGCGGAAGCTGACGCTCCATCTTTTCCGGCAGCCAGACATCATCGGCATCGAGCAGGGCGATCCAGTCGCCGCTCGCCACGCGAATCCCATGGTTCCGGGCACTGGCCGGCCCCCCATTCGGCTGTTGCACGAGTGTGACCTGCGGAGCATATCCACGCACGACATCGGCGGTTCCATCGCGCGAGCCGTCATCGACCACAATGATTTCTTCCGGCACGACGGTCTGCGACAGAATGCTGTCCAGCGTGCGGGCCACCGTGTGTTCCGCGAAATAGGCCGGAATCACCACACTGACTTTCGGTGTGTCCATAGGAGTTCCTCTGACGCCGCCTTCAAACGACAGCATGTTCCACGACAATCTGAAAATTATCCCCAGCGGGCAAAGAGACGAACGAAAACGTAGGCCGCTCCCAGCAGGCAGCCGCTGCAGGCAATCCACGGACGAATCGTGCGCGGAGTCAACTGCAGCAGCGGACGCGGATGGGGACGGTAATAGCCCACCAGATTCACAAATGCGGCGGCAATTCCGGCGACCATGTAGGTCGGCGGGACATAGCATCTCGACAGTGAACACATCCCCATGCACCATTCCGCAAGAATGGCTGCGATATAGGGGAACATGCGTCGCAGTTCCGGATCGGCAATCTGAAAGTTGTGCCGCTTCATCAGATAGAAGGTGAAAGCCGGCAGAAAGAAGCAGCCGAAAAACAGCGTTCCGCCGAAGAATCCCAGCTCGACATAAGAATGCACAAACGAATTGTGCGCCACATGACCGGCGACATCCGGGTAGACCCCTTCACCGATTCCAAACAGAATGCGGGAATTTTTGATTGCCGCCAGTCCATCGCCCCAGAGCTGCACGCGCTGCTGGCCGGTTCCTTCTGAAATGTCGATCTTGCCGGCGCGGCCCAGCGCCACCGGAACCGCCATGGCTCCCAGCAATCCCATGGTCAGAGCCACCTTTCCGCCATATCGGGTACACAGCCAGGCCATGCCCCCGACACCAAAGGCCAGCAGACCACCGCGCGAATATGTATAGATCATCGCCACGGCCATGATGGCCAGCGGGATCAGCCACAGATAGCGCACGCCGGTCTGACGCGGATCAGTCAGGAAGTAGACGGAAATGACCGATGTGGCCACGATCAGCAGCGAAATGTCGTTGGGATCATGAAAAACTCCCAGTCCACAGAGCCGGAAGAACCAGATTTCATTGCCATAGACGTCCACACCGTTCCGGTCAGGAATATGCCGCAGGGTTTTGCGTTCCGAGTGCTCCAGGCCCCGTTCTCGCTCGAGGACTTCGTAGAATTCGGGATTTCCGATCCAGTGCGAGCAGAAGGCACGGTAATCGACCACGCTGTAGGCGATCATGAACGTGGCGCACAGCGCGGTGGACATCAGAAAGTACCGCATTCGGAGCGGGGTGTTGATCACCGACACCAGCACCAGGTAGTACACCACCACTTTGGCCATGCCGATCAGGCTGGTGTCCAGGTGAGAGAAATTTCCGGTGAAGACCCGCGAGGTGAAGATGGCCACCAGGACGCCGAGCACGCACAGATTGACCGGCTGCTGAATGAGTGTCTTCCAGCGAAGCTGATTCTGCAGGTCAGGCAGGGCAAAGAGGAGTGCCCCCCCGATGCAGGGCAGATAAAGCTGCAGATCCCCAAGCGCCGGCAGGACTTCCTGCGGTCGCATGAAGAGCATGGCATTTGCCATCAGAAAAAGGACGTAGGCGATCACTCGATGAAATCCAGGCCAATTCTCCGCGGGAATCGCAGTCTCATGAGGCGCACGGTGTTCCCGGGTCCTGACGCCTGCCGAACTATGGATCGGAACCGAATGCAGCGGCTGGAGAAACTTGTCCGGCGTTGCCGAAATACACCGTTCCCAAACACCACCTGCCGCCCCAAATGGCAGGTTCCCCACAATCGGCACATTCGGAGCAGGCAGGAAACGGGCTGCACGATCTGACATCAGGCAGGATTTCCGGTTTGCCGGTCCCAGATTTCCGTTATCTTTCGCCGGGATTCGGGACCGGACGGGCGCACCCGGCACATTCCTTCCCGCGGGGAAAGGGAATTCCGGCTTCCGGCTGTAAAGAGTTGAGTCCCCAAAAGTTCCGGCCAGGGATCTGACGATCAGAAGACCTGAGTTCCCGTGTTCGCCTGCACAGAATTCCGGAAGATGTTCCAGACCATTTCCATGGTTCTGGTGCAGGCGCATGGGCGCGATTCCCCGCAGGAAAGCCCATTTGATCGCCTGCGGAACACGGAAGACCCATTCCGAAATGACTCGAGAGCGGCGTTGTCAATGTTGTCTCGCGCAGATCTTGATCACCCCCCTGCGAATTCCGGCCCGAACATGACAGAACAAAGGCCAAACTGGTCTAATACGCCGCCTCCGTGATCATCGGGAATTCGCAGGACGACCACAGGGCCCGGGCCCGGTACGACAGGAAACCAGCCTCACTTCCCGCCACGCCGAGAACTTGCACAGGACTTGGATTGCATGACAAAGCAGGCCGAAAAAGACGACAAACCCAAACGGTCATCGCAGGGCCAGCTCATTCTGTATCATGGAATGAAGCTCTCCACGATGGTCAAGCTGTTTCGCCTGAAGCCCAGCCTGCGCTGGAATCGCTGGATCCGACTGGCCCTGATGCCCCCGTTCGGATTGTACAATTCGGTCTGGGGAACCATTGAATCGCTCGCCTATGGCCGGAAGATTCGTGACACCAAGCTGGCCGGGCCGCCGGTCTTCATTCTGGGATACTGGCGCAGCGGCACCACCCTGCTGCACAATCTGATGGCTCTGGATGAGCAATATGCTTATCCCACGCTGTACGAGACTCTTTTCCCCTGGCACTTTCTGTGCACCGAAACCATCAACACCGCCCTGACAGGCTGGATGGTGCCCAAATCGCGCCCCATGGATAACGTCGCCGTCCACTGGGGAGTGCCGCAGGAGGATGAATTCGCCCTCTGCACCATGTCGCTGGTCTCGCCTTATACGCTGCCGTTGCGCCCGTTTGATCAGCAGGAATGGACCCGCAGCCTGCGGATCGAAGAACTTCCGGAGGAGGACCGCACACTGTGGGAACAGACCATCACCCATTTCATGAAGAAGCTGACCGTTCGCAGTGGACGGCCCCTGCTGATGAAATCCCCCTCGCACACCTATCGCGTGCGGGCTCTGCTGAAGCTGTTTCCCGACGCGAAATTCGTCCACATCGTCCGGCATCCGTTTGATGTCTTCAATTCCGCGAAGCATCTGCGGGCCACGATGATCGAAGAAAACACTCTCGGTTCCCCGGAGCATCCCCATGCGGAAGAGAGTATTTTCGCAACATATCTGGAGGCGTTCGAATCCTATGAACGGGATCGCCATCTGATTCCCGCCGGAAATCTTTCGGAAGTCCGGTACGAAGACCTCGCGGCCGACCCTGTTCAACAGCTGGAGCGGATCTATTCCGAACTGCAGCTGGGAGACTTTGAACAGGTGCGTCCGAAACTGCAGCAGCAGCTCAGTGAGATCAAAGACTACAAACGCAACCGCTTCCAGCACGATCCGTACTGGCAGCAGCAGATGTACCTGCACTGCCGGCCTGTTTATGAACGGTTCGGATATCCGGCCCCTGAAACGTCGACTCCTGAAGCAGGGCAGGCCGGCCCCCTGGCTTCTCCGGCATAAGGCATTGGCCCGGGAAATGGCTTCTGCCTCGCCCCTCTGGCGACAGAGCGCGTCGGCCTGCTGCCAGAGCAACGGCTCTCCTGCGCAGAAATGCCGGGCAGAAGACCTGTTGACAAGATCGATGGACGCTGCCGGCGTGACCTGTCAACATGCATGTCAGAGCGGCCGGGTCAGCACTTCGCGACAGGCGTGGACGGGCAGACGCCAGACTGAATCCGATGCCGTTTCCTCTGGCGATTCCCTTTTCCTGTCTTGTGGCGATCCATGTCTACCTGTCTCGTTACCGGCGGCGCCGGCTTCATCGGCAGCCATCTGACAGAGCTGCTTCTGGCCCAGGGACATTCCGTTCGTGTGGTGGATGACTTTTCCACAGGCCGGTCCGACAATCTGGCCGCAGTCAAACACTATCCCCAGCTGACGCTCATGGCCGGCTCAATCACCGATTCGGCCCTGGTCACGCGGGCGCTGGAGGGCGTCGACACGATCTATCATCTGGCAGCGGCGGTGGGAGTGAAACTGGTCGCGGAAGACCCGGTGCGGACCATCGAAACCAACATCTATCCGACGGAGCTGCTGCTGCGACTGGCCGCCGAACGGCAATGCCGCTTCTTCCTGGCTTCGACCAGTGAAGTGTATGGCAAGAATTCCAAAGAACGCTGGACCGAAGACGACGACCTGCATTTTGGTCCAACCTCACGCCCCCGCTGGGCCTACGGCTGCTCCAAGGCCATCGACGAATTTCTGTCTCTGGCCTATCACGAAAAGACCGGGCTGCCGGTGGTGATTGGCCGATTTTTCAATGTCGTCGGCCCCCGGCAGGTGGGCAACTATGGCATGGTCATTCCCCGTTTCGTCGATCAGGCTCTGGCCGGCGGGCCGGTGCTGGTTTACGACGACGGTCAGCAGGTGCGATGCTTCGCTCATGTTCAGGAAGTTGTCGACTGCGTGGTCCGGCTGACACAGTCGCCACTGGCGGTCGGGAAGATTTTCAACATTGGCAGCGACCAGCCGGTGACGATCGAAAACCTGGCGCGCCAGATCATCGAAAAAGTCGATCCGCGACTTTCGATTCAGCACCGGGAATATCAGGTGGCCTATGGGTCGGATTTCGAAGATGTCCGACGCCGGGTGCCGGATGTCACCCGCCTGGAGCAGACACTCGGTTCAAAACCTTCGGCCTCGCTGGGGCAGATTCTGGACGATGTCATTGCCTGGAAACGATCGCTGCGGAATCGCCCGAAGGCCTGAGAAGACTTTCATCACCTGGCAGTGTTCCGCTGACAGTGTTCCGCTGACAGTGTTCCGCTGACAGTGTTCCGCTGACAGTGTTCCGCTGACAGTGTTTATTCGCCTGCACAGGTCAGCACGAGAGGCCAATACAAAGGGTGGGACATGGAAATCCCGTCGCCGGAACTGCAGTTTGCGGAAGCCCCGCGCCCGTGTTCCTACCTGCCGGAAGAAACGGCCTCGCTGGAGTACCGGTTTTATTCAGGCCTGTCTCCCGGCGAACTGGAAGAACTGGTGCGGCGCGGCTGGCGGCGATTTGGAACGACGGTGTTCCGACCCGCCTGCCAGGCATGCCGGGAGTGTGTGCCGTTGCGGGTGGAAGTGAACCGTTTTCAGGAAAGCAAAAGCCAGCGGCGCACCCGTCGCAAAAATGCGCACATCCATGTTCAGTTGTCTCCGGCGACAGTCTCGGCGGCACATGTCGCACTTTACAATACCTGGCATCTCGATATGACAGAGCGCCGGGACTGGAAAGAGCAGGCCACCACTTCGGAGGAATACTGGGGTGGATTTCTGTCTGGCCGGTTCCCCAGTGCCTGGGAAATGAGATATTTCCGTGAAGAGACGCTGGTCGGTGTCGGATTGATTGATCTGCTGCCACACAGCCTGTCGAGTATCTACTTTTACCATGCCCCGGACTGGCGACCAGACGGGCCAGGGACATTTTCGATGCTGTGCGAAATCGATCTGGCACGGCAGCGACAGCTGGAGTTTGTTTATCTGGGCTACTGGATACGCGACTGTCAGTCGATGGCATATAAAAACCGTTTCGTGCCGCATGAACTGCTCAGATCCCGCCCGAAAGAACAGGCGGAACCGGACTGGCAGCGAGTGGAATTTTCCTGAAACCAGAAGTCACACCGGAAACCGGACCACACTGACAGCGGGTGCCAGCAGAAGTCTCCAGTCGGAACGGTTCATGACCGTTCACCGTGAAGAGCCCTGACCAGGACCCCAGTGACCAGGTCAGTGCATCTTCTTTGCGGCACCGGGCGAGACAGCCCCCTCAACGGACAACTACTGAAAGGAGCAGACAATGGACTTGCTGACGACGATTCAAGGTTCACTGCTGGAAAACTTTTTTCCACGGGGATGGGATCTGGCGAAAATCGATGCCTGTATTGCCGACGATCCCAGGGCGATCACCGAGCGCCAGGCCTGGTGGAACGAGAAGTTCGAACTGGTTTCCTGCGCCTCGCTGACTGACTTCGACACTTATATGGGGCATGAGATTGCACTGACCATCCGTCGGGCCCGGGAGGCGGGACATCCACTGGCGATGATTCTGCCGGTCGGCCCGATGGGCATGTATCGCTGGGCAGTCTATTTCCTGAAAGAATGGAACGTCTCCTGCGATCACGTCACCGGCTTCAATATGGATGAATGGAGCGATGCCCAGGGGAACACGCTGCCGGGGAATGAACCTGGCGGCTTTCAGAATGCCATGGAGCAGGCGTTTTATGGTCCACTCGGCAAGTTGACGGTGCCCCCTTCTCAACGAAATTTCGCCACCAGCAAAAACCTGCCGACCTATGCTGCAAAAATTGCGGCCCTGCGCGCGCAGGGAGCCAAGCTGGCGGTCGTCTTTGGAATTGGGCGTGTCTGTCACATTGCCTTCTGGGAACCGCAGTTCGCCGGGGAATATGCCAGCGAACAGGAGTGGAAAGCCCAGACGCACCGGATTGGAGCGCAATTGCATCCACTGACGATCGAACAGAATGCCGTGACGAGCTTCAAAAGCCGAACAACCAAGGTGCCGGCGTTTGCAAACACGATCGGCCCGGCTTTGTTCCTCAGTGCGGACCATATCATCGGCGGCGCAGATGGAACCTTCGGACGCGGCATGATGTGGCAGGGACTGAGCCTGTGGATGACGTTGCGTCACCTGCCGACCCCGTGGATTCCGTCCACCTATATGACCACACAGCCTGGCCGGCTGTTCTATCTGGAAGAACTGGCCGGACCGCTGGTCGCGGAATGCAACTGAGCAGGCTGCCACGCAACGGTCCTGCCCGAGCCTGCTTGATGTTGTCACAATTCCGTGCGCGCCGTGATGCAGGCCAGGTCTGTGTCACGGCCACGGAGTTCGGCTCGACGTGTCTGCAGCGGGGAGTCATTCCTCCAGATGACGGCGCGGGGCGGGCTCCGGCCAGAGCCATCGGCTCTAGAGCAAGTTGCTCTTTCCTGTGTCCGCGCAGTGCGCGTTTCGATTGATGAAACGCAACTCGCCGCGTGACGGAACGTGATGGATCATTTGCAAATTCGCTCTAACCGGCGGCCGGGATGCGGCGACAGATCAGAATGCGGGCTTTGCCTGCCAGGCGGGCGAAGATCACGACGCCGGACCGGGTGCCTGACAGAGGGAGTTTGCGCCGCAGAGCCTCGGCATCCACCGGCACATGACGGCAGCGGATTTCGACAGTGCCGAAGCCGGCAGCCCGGATGTGGTTCCGCAGGGCCCGATCGTTATTCGGCAGTTCCGCCAGAATTTCATAAGCCGTCACGGCCGGGGAAGTGATTGGCTCCGGCCCGGTCAGAAATTCCTCGGCATCATCCAGACGCGACAGGCCGAGTTGTTCTGCCAGCAGATCCACGAGTCCGGCTCTGACGATGGCCGGATCAGGGTCATAAAGATACCCGGCCGGCGGGCCGATTCGAGCCCGATGTTCCCAGGGATTTCCGGCGAGTGACCAGCGCGACGGCAGCAGCGTGGCCCGCATGGCGGACTCGGTCCGCAGCGATCCATACCACACGACCGCTTCCCTGCAGTCCCCTTGCAGGCTGATCAGCTCAATTTCGGCCTCGGCAAATTTTCCGCCGAAGTTACTGGCAGGAGACAGCGTGATTGCCCCGCCGGCACTCGATTCCGGAAGCTGCAGAAGCTGCTCGAGAGCAGGGAGCCCATCTTCCAGACGCACGGCGCGTGGCCGCCCGGCTTTCAGTTGAGGCTGCAGGTGAATGCAGACCGAAGAGGAGGGAAGCTGCTGCAGGGGATGGTCTGCCTGGCGGATCTCGACCAGATTTCCCAGGCCATAGAGGTCCGCATTCCATTTCGCCCGCAGGCAGGCAGCCGGAGAAGGGTCCAGGGCCAGAACCGGGCGGCCTGTCCGGGCGAGGCCCATCGCATTGCTGCCGCAGCCGCAATAGAGATCGACAATTTCGGTGGTGACGGTTTGAAACCGTTGAGCCTTGTATTCCGCGACCTGTTCCGGCGTGGCCTGTTCGAGTTCCGGCCGGTCGAACCACATCGCCCCGGCCTGAGTGAATTTCGCGGCGGCCTTTTGACGCAGCTCTCCCTGTGTGAGTGCCGCGCGAACAAGCTCAGCCGGATACTGTTCCCGCAGGCGGGTTTGAGTTCGCAAATCCCGGCTGCCGGCAGTACTGGCCTGCTGCAAAAGCTCCGGTGCGGCGGCGAGCTGCTGCAGAATCTCGACTTCAGAGTCCATGATGAACGAGCCAGAACCTCTCACAGGAATTGTCGTGATCCGTTCGCCGGGAAGAACTCTTCACTCCGCGAACCGTGTTGCCTGCAGCCGCACCCCAGCCGCCCCCAGCTGCGCCGGCCGGGAAAGCAGACGGCTCAAGTCTGAACCTGCCTGCACTTCAGAGAAAACAGAGGCACTCCAGCATGCAGCAAGCTGGACGCTGGAGTGCCGACTCTGCCTGGCACATTATTTTCAGATGAACTGCTGAACCGCTGTCTGGCGATCGCTTTATTTGGAGCTTTGACGCCAGGGGAACGACCCGATAGGAACCAGTTCCGTGGGAGGCAGTGCCACATTGGACTGCGGATAGTAAAAGCCGTACATGTAGACGAGACCTGAGGTCAGTTCGCCGACATAAATCACGCCGCTGCCAGGCTGTGCTCCTCCGCCCCCCTGCTGCTGCAGATTGGCAAATCCAGAGCACATCACATACTGCGCCTTGGACGTCACTCGAAAATCCTTGGCCAGATCGCGGTACCAGGAATGGGCGAATCCCCCGGCCGCGGTGGCATATCCGCCGCCGATCAGTCGCCCGGTGACCATGTCCAGCACAAAGACGGCCTCTGAGTTCAGGGCGATCGTGTTGCAGGTACACATGGCAAAGCGTTCACCCATGGCGGCTGTGTCGGCATAGGCCGGTTCCGCCGGGCAATAATAGGAAATCGTCATTCCCAGCAGGGCACCGGCCACCAGCCAGGTGAGCCGCCGTTCAGCGAAGTCGATAGGCATCGTTTGAAGTCCTTCAGATTGACTCGAAGCATGCTTGGATCAGCAACGACGTGAGAATTTGATCCTATGACATTTCCCTGCGGCGAGCCAGAGTCGGCCAGACTGTCGGGAACAGTTTGACCGCGAATGCGTGCCGGTACTGCGAATCTGGTCCAGACCGTTACTGCCAGGACTCGCCCCGCCAGGGGCCGGAATGGACAAAATCTGCAATTCCGCCAGGCAAATCGAGTCGATTCCCCGGCTCAATCTTCTAGAATCCCCGAGGAAGGGGGGCGCGTGCCTGACCGGCCGGGAAGAATCCTGTTCTCGAAGAATCCTGTTCTCTCAGTGCAGCCAGAGCATTGCCGGGGGAACAAGTTCTGCCCCGACAGCCGATCGCGGCAGCGATCTCCCAGGCATCAGTTTCATGTCAGATGAACCGGCGGCTGGAGTGAACGTCATGGAATATCGACAGCTTGGAGGCTCAGGCCTGAAAGTCCCGGCCTTGACCTTCGGAACAGGCACATTTGGCGGGATCACGGAATTCTTCAAAGCCTGGGGAACCAGCGATGTGGCCGAGGCGACACGCCTGATCGACATCTGCCTGGAAGCCGGGCTGAACATGTTCGACAGCGCCGATGTGTATTCCAAAGGAGCCGCGGAAGAGATTCTGGGGGCGGCCCTGAAAGGCCGTCGTGACAAAGTTCTGATCTCCACCAAGGGCACCTTTCGCTTCGGCGAAGGCCCCAATGACGTCGGTTCATCCCGGCAGCACATTCTGCATTCGGTGGACCAGAGCCTGAAACGCCTGCGGACAGATTACATCGACCTGTACCAGCTGCATGGCTTCGATGCACTCCCTTCAACCGAGGAAGTGCTGCGGACTCTGGATGGACTGGTGCAGGCAGGCAAAATCCGGTACATCGGCTGCTCCAACTTTTCCGGCTGGCATCTGATGAAAGCCCTGGCCGTCAGCGAGCGGTATGGCTGGGAACGCTTTGTCGCGCATCAGGCATATTATTCACTGGTCGGTCGTGACTATGAATGGGAACTGATGCCGCTGGGAGTGGACCAGAAAGTCGGCGCGGTCGTGTGGAGTCCCCTGGGCTGGGGACGCCTGACCGGCAAAATTCGACGCGGGCAGCCGCTGCCGCAGACCAGCCGTCTGCAGAGTGAGGCTGCCAGCAATGCCGGCCCGCAGGTTCCGGAAGAAACACTGTACCGGATTGTGGATGTGCTGGATGAGATTGCGGCCGAAACAGGCAAGCTCGTCCCGCAGATTGCCCTGAACTGGGTGTTGCAGCGCCCGACGATCAGCACCGTGATCATTGGTGCCCGCAACGAAGAACAGCTGCGGCAGAATCTGGGGGCAATCGGGTGGAGCCTGACGGCAGAACAGATCGCCCGGCTGGATGAAGTGTCGCGGCAACCGGCGGCCTATCCTTACTGGCATCAGCAAGGCTTTGCGGAGCGCAATCCCTTTCCGGCCGGATAAGGCCGACTGCCCTCCGAACTTTGCTCCGTTCTCAGTTTGCTCCGTTCTCAGACCGGGTCCTGTGAGGCGACAGGCGCCGATGCGGGCACGGCGTTCGGTGGGATTGCCACTTCGGGTGGGGTCGCGGCTTCGGGTGTTGTCATCGCGGCGGCCTGACTGCGGCGTCTGCTCCACCTGGCCTGCAGGTTCACCATGACCACACAGGCGATCACAATGCCACTGGCATCGGATTTCCAGTCTTCCAGGTCCGGGCTCCGATGCACCAGCGCCTGAGTGAATTCGTCGAAGGCCGCAAACAGCAGCAGCCCCAGAATCAGAATCGTGATGCGTCGGAACCCCGGCCGCGGCGGCAGCCAGGCCAGGCAGGTCAGCACGGTGAGAATGCAATAGGACGAGGCGTGAATGATCTTGTCGAATGTCGAGACGATCTCTTCTGCATCGTCCGGCACCGGCAGATGCGTGGCACAGAACAGGGTGACCACCGCCAGCAGCCAGACAATTCGGATCACAAGACGCTGAGTTCGGGAGAACGCGGGCTGATCCGTCATGGCTGTGCAGTTCCGGCCCCAGGCATCGCAGGGGCATGATGTGTCCGGTCCGGCTTCCGGCAGAGACTGCAGAAAGAGAGACCGGAAAAAATGCTGCGGGAAGAAGACACGTCAGGCCAGAGGAGGCTCGCCATGCCTGGCCTGCGTGTGGCCAGTCTGGATCAGGCAGGTCCGGCCACACGCGCAGCTCTTCTCTGAATATGCATCGCCTCGTCAGGCACAATCCAGCCCTGGCGGACGGATGCGTTTTTATTGTTGGTGAGAGCCGGAAGAGCGTCAATATCTTCCTTGGCTTGGGAATCGCTCTCCGGCGGGATCGGCTGGAACAAGTGAAATTTGATGGAGTCTGCTTTTCGTTCCGGAGTCGCTGGCGTAACATCGGCAGGGTCGACCTGAGGCCCTGAGCTGTTTCTGTCCCTGGGTCGATTCAGGCCTGTCCGTGCCAGGAAATGGCCGATCCCCCAATCCATTCGCGACTGTTCGATTGGCTGATGGTTCGCGAGTTTGAAAGTCAGTGAAATGCCAGTGGAAATCAAGGTCCCCTCGGTGGGTGAGTCGATCAGTGAAGTGTTCATCGGAGAGTGGTACGTCAAGGAAGGCACCTGGGTCGAAGCCGACACGAACCTGGTCGGCCTGGAAACGGATAAAGCTACCTTTGACGTTCCGGCTCCGCAGGCGGGGGTGCTGAAATCCATCTCCAAGAAAGCGGGAGAATCGGCCGCCGTCGGGGAAACGATCGCCCTGTTCGAACCAGGCGAAAAAACCGGCAGCGCGAAACCGGAAGCAACTCCGGCCACACAGCCGACTGCTGAAAAGCCGGCTCCGGCTGCGCAGGCAGAAGCCGCCAAACCGGCCAGCGGTGGCCATGTGATGCCGGCTGCTGCGCGCGTGGCCGGGCAGAATCAGCTTTCGACAGAAAAAGTCGCCGGCACCGGACCTGGCGGCCGTATTCTCAAAGAAGATGTGCAGCGTTCCCTGACGGCCGCGCCGCTCGTCAAAGCGGAACTCTCCGGACGTGAAGAACGCCGCGTTCCGATGTCGCCGATCCGTCAGACCATCGCCCGCCGGCTTGTGGAAGCTCAGCACAATGCCGCACTGCTCACGACGTTCAACGAATGCGACATGAGCGGCGTGAAGGAACTGCGCGAACGGTTCCAGGACAACTTTGTGAAGAAGAACGGCATCAAGCTCGGCTTCATGTCCTTCTTTGTGAAGGCCGTGGTCGACGCGATGAATCAGTATCCGCAACTGGGAGCCCAGGTGCAGGGGAATGAACTGGTCTATCGGAATTACTGCGACATCGGCGTGGCCATTGGCGGCGGCAAAGGACTGGTGGTGCCGGTGCTGCGGAATGTCGAGCGCATGAGCTTCGCCGAAATCGAACTCGCCATTGCCGGCTATGCCCAGCGGGCCAAGGAAAACAAGATCGGGCTGGAAGACCTGGAAGGGGGAACCTTTACCATCACGAACGGCGGTGTGTACGGATCACTGCTGTCGACCCCGATTGTCAATCCGCCGCAGAGCGGAGTGCTGGGCATGCACGGCATCTTTGATCGTCCGGTGGCGGTCAATGGACAGGTGGTCGTCCGTCCCATGATGTACATCGCCCTGACCTATGATCATCGCGTGGTCGACGGCCGCGAAGCGGTCTCGTTCCTGCGGCGCATCAAGGAAACGATCGAAGATCCGACGCGTCTGATTCTGGAAGTCTGATCCGCAGCGGACTTCGACACAAATCTGATGCCGATCAATAAAATGGCCCCGATGGTGTCACCCATCGGGGCTGCTTCTGCGCCAACAAGGCGCAGACGCGCGGAGGACGTGTGTCTCGGATGAAAGTCGGAAGGGGGATCCAGGAACGCTGACGGTCAGGACCAGACTGGGTTGAACCGGTGGAATCGAACCGGCTGCGACGCACAGGCTGTGTCGATTGCAGTACCAGCTGCCGGTGATGTTCTGCCGCATTTTCCCGCCATGCTGTTCCCGGCCTGGCGCTCGCAACTCCTGTTCGCCGCATGATCTTTCACTCCCCTGCTGTGCATGGGAGCGCTGCGGATCGCGGTCTTTCGTCTTGTCCCGTGTTCTGAATGTCGGGCTTGTCTCATTGAACCCGGCCGGCCGGTCAAGGTTTCGCATTTTTTTGAGCGATGCCGGATCGCCCCTTCGGAATTGTGACGTCCACTGAACGCAGAGAGAGCCTTTCCGGGGAGAGGGCCCGCCACGGCCCTGAACCAGGAGTTCTGTTGTCATCGGTGATCTGGCAAAACAGGGAGATCTGGCCCTGATCTAGTGGAGATTTTTCTCAAATTCTCCAGTCTCTTTCGGTTTTGGCTGCAGAAACTGATTTTTTTTCGTCGAAAGAACTGATTTTTGGCAGCCGGCGGATTTCAACGGGGAAGCCCGATGTGTCAGCCGGAAGCCCAAAATTCCCCCCAGCATCCCAAATTGAGCCTGAATTGCCTTCCTATTCATCAATTTTTGAAGATATGATTTCTTTCAGCGAAAAAGAGAGTTCCCTGAAGGAGCGTCATGTTCAGCCAGATTGAAGCGAGCTGATGGCATACGCCGGACGGAAGTTCCGGTGGGGAATGAAAGCTCCGGGCTTTGTTCTGGCTGAAAAAGAGTCTTCGGAAAATTGTCTTCCCACTGACCCCTGCCCTTGCTGCAACGTCGGATCGTCTCCTGTCCCACCTGTCGAGATCCGTCACGCTGCAGACTGTCATGAACGGATGTGCTTATGCCTTCTTCCTCCCTGGAAGCGCGGCAGCCGTTATCGCGTTTCAAGCTCGCGCTGGCGAGCTCAGGGCTGCTGCTGTTGACAATGCCGCTGATCAGCTATGGAATTTCAGGCAGCTTTCCCCGCATTCCCAATGACGGATTTTCCTTCGTCGAACAGGGGAACATTCAGCTGGAGCTGCGTTCTCGCGGGGAATTGCAGAGTTCCCAGAATGCGGTGCTGACCAGCCGGTGTGAATGGCGGGTCAATCTGCTCTGGATTGCCGAGGAAGGCACCTGTGTCGAAGCCGGCGATGTCATTGCGGTGCTCGATTCGTCCGTGCTGGAACAGAAGGCCAAAGAGCGCGAGATCATGCTGATGAAGGCCCGGGCCGCTCTGCATACGGCGCAGGCCAATCTGGAAATCCAGGAACTGACGAACCAGAACGCCACAGCCGCTGCCGCCCTGAATGCGAAACTCAAAAGCATGGAGCTGGACGGCTTTCGCAACTGCCAGTCCCGGCAGGAAGTGCATGCCAGTGAAGGCAAGCTGGCCATTGCCGATGCCGCCCTGATCTATGCGCAGGAAAAATTCGAATTCACGAAGCGCATGGCTCAGCGGGGATACAAAGATTATGCCGACGTCGAAACAGACCGCATCGCCCTGGTGAAAGCCCGTCAGACGCGGCAGCGGGAAGAACAGTCCCTGAAGCTGCTGACCACCTATCAGCATGACCGGAAGCTGATCGAACTGACCGCACAGGAAGTCGAGACGCAGCGCGCCCTGAAGCGGGCCGAGCTGAAGGCCAATGCCTCGCTGCTGCATCGACGCATGATTGTCCATGCCTATCGCCGGATCTGCGGAGCACACGAGAACGCCCTGAAACGCATTCAGCGCAGCATTGCCGCCTGCACCATCCGGGCGCAGCAGTCAGGCGAAGTCGTGCATGTCCGGGCGTCCAGCCGGGCTGTCGCCGGGGTCCAGCCGGGAGATCTGGTCCGTTATTTGCAGCCGCTCGTGCAACTGCCTGACCGCTCAAAGCTGGAAGTGCTGGTGCGCCTGCATGAATCACTGATCCGGCAGATCGAAATCGGCCAGCCGGTTCTGATCACGACCGATGCCGTGCCGGATGTGCCGTATTCCGGACATGTCACCAGCATGTCGACCGTGCCGCAACGGGGTGCCTTCCCGCATGTCGATCTGCGCGACTACTGGGTTGTCATCACTCTCGAAGATACCGCGGAATCGCAGCTGTCACTGGCTCCGGGCATGAGCGCCACCGCACAGATTCTGATCACTCAGAAAAGCGATGCCGTGATCGTGCCGCTGGAATGCGTGGTCCATGTCGACAACCGGGATATCGTCTTCGTCCGCCAGGGAGATGACATCGAGGTGCGTGACGTGCAGACGGGCCTGATCAATGAGACCAAGGCGGAAATCGCCTTCGGGGTGCATCCCGGCGAAGAGGTCGTTTCCCGCCCGCGCGAAGCCTGTGCCGCACGCATCGCGTCGTTGCGGGCCGAGTTCGACGAAGCCGGGTCCGGTTCCACCGAACGGCTCTGGCTGACGTCCAACTGATCCAGAAATCGGGCAACTGATCCAGAAGTCGAGGCTCTGAAACCGGCCCATGTCTTCGCCCAGGAGGGGAGCGGGAATCACCTGTCCCCTGTTCCGGTGTCGTCCGTCCCGGCTGCCGACTCTGCCTGCCAGCTTGCAGCATGTGACGCCTGCCTGCCCTTGGCGCGTGTTTCCTGATGAAACGTCACGCGCCGCGTGACGGAACGCCGCTCACGCGGCCCCGGGATGCATGCGAGTCGCTCTATACAAGATCCGGGAGATCTGATAACCGTTCGCGGACTTCGCCCCTTGTCGTCTGCTCAAGACCGACAAACACTTCGCCAGACAGGGGGCCCGTTACGCACAGCGCCCTTCAATCAGCACCATTCATTGCCCGGGAATACCGCCAGAGCCTTTTGAGGAGACGGCGTATGTCACAGGTTTTGTCAGGTCCGGAACAACTGAAAACCCTTTTCGCCGCGCTCACCGAGCAGACGTTTCAGGTGAAGTTCGGTGTCGCTGATCCGCCGCTGATTGATTATCTGTCGGATCTGCTGGTCCGGTTCACCCGGTCCGATACCATTTTCCGTCTGCGAAACATCATGGGCCAGCGACTGGAAGAAGTGGCCGACATGCTGGCCGAAGCTGAGGAGTGCCCTGAGGACCCGCGCCGGGAGTTTCACCGTCATATCGGGGATTTCACCCTGTTCTGGACCGGGGTCTATCCGGAAGCTTTGAAACGGCTCAAAGGGCCGGATCGCAGGGACGCCGTGATGGACTATCAGGCCCAGGGCAAGCGTTCGTATCTGATCGCCAGTTCCCTGCCACAGCGCGATCCTGCCAGTGGCCTGTCCGCTGTGCTCCGACGATTGAGCCATGAGTTCGAACTGTGCTCCACAGGACTGCGGCAGGTACGGATGGAATGGGAAAATCTTCCCCGAGACTTGCCTGGAGACCAGCCCTGCCGGTAACTGTCGGCTGTTTCCTGCCTGAAACCCTCGCGAGGCGATCCCTTCACGGGTTGGCATGCGGGTGATTTTCTTCGGAGAGCAGAGACTTGTCAGAAGACGAGAACTGTATGCGCATTGCCCTGATTGGAGCGGCCGGGCAGCTGGGAACCGACCTGCAGCGTTGTCTGCCGGAGGTTCTCCCCCTGACCCATACCGATATTGAGATCACCCAGCCGGAGCAGGTGAGCGCCTGCCTGGGCCGGCTGTCTCCGGATCTGGTCATCAATACCGCGGCCTACAACCTGGTCGACAAAGCAGAAGACGAACCGGAACAGGCCTGGGCCATCAACGCACGCGGGCCTGAAATTCTCGCACGCTGGTGCGAACAGCAGGGCGCGGCGCTGCTGCATGTCAGCACCGATTATGTCTATGGAGCCGATGCAGCACGTCAGGCTCCCTATTCCGAGGAGGATTCTCCCGGCCCGGTGGGTGTGTATGGAGCCAGTAAACTTGCCGGAGAACAGGCCGTTCAAGAATTCTGTTCGCGCCATTATGTGGTCCGCACCTGCGGTCTGTATGGGCAGGCAGCCACACGCTCGAAAGGCAACTTTGTCAAAACCATGCTGCGGCTGGCCGCAGAACGTCCGCAACTGCGCGTGGTCGCAGACCAGCATTGCACCCCCACTTTCACAGCCGACGTCGCCCGTATGATTGCGGCCCTGATTCAGACTCCCCGCTATGGGCTGTTTCATGTCACCAATGCCGGGGCCTCGTCGTGGTACGAAATCGCGGCGGAAACCATTCGACTGCAAGAACTGCCGACTCAGGTCATTCCCATCACGACAGCAGACTATCCCACCCGGGCGCGGCGGCCTGCCTATAGCGTGCTTAACTGCAGCAAGGTGGAAGCAGCCACGGGCCTGACACTGCGTCCCTGGCAGGCGGCGCTGGCAGACTATCTGCAGCAAATATCGTCCGGCTGAGCAGACCGCACCGGAGCGCACCGCCGGGGGCGCAATTGTCTCTGCGGTCATTTTTCCCTGCAGCTCATTGCGATGTGATCAATGCCCGGCCTGACGAGCCTCGCGGCGTTCGGCACGTTCCTGACGGTGTGCCTGTCGGGCGAGTACACGATCGGCCGCCCGATGCGTGACAAAGACCCCGATGCCGTGCAACAACACTCCAATTCCCCAGCCGGCGAGTGGCCAGAAAAACCAGGTTCGCTCCGGACTGGAGGACAGATCGACATAAGCCAGCCAGGCATTGACAGCCAGATAGCTTCCCAGATGGACAAAGAACACGGTTTTCGCCCGTTCTTCGGCATCGGCCCGGGTCATGGTTGAAGGATGCATGGCCATAAGAAAACTCCTTTCAATCACGTTTCAGATCCACATTTCGGATTGTCGAGAACAATTCCAGAATTGGTTTTCCGTGTTTCACAAGTGATCAAATGGGCATTCATGCGGTGAATCACGCCCATTCGCCGGCACCAGAACCATGAACATGGTTTTTTCCTCTTGTCTTTCGCAGGCCCTGCGCCTGAACAACAGCCCCTGCGCAGCAGCCCCCCATGCCACAGGGGCCTTCAGAGGATGTGCAGATTGTGTGCCGCTGCCAGCATCATGAGACAGGAGGCTCCGCCCAGAAGCCAGGTCTGGAATTTCGGCAGCAATCCGGCGATGGCCACAATTCCTGCCCCCTGCAGGAGTTTCCCCAGCACCGGACCTGTCGTGCGTCCCAGCGCATAGCTGAGAAGTTTCAAGCCGGGATGCAGTTCCAGATCGATCTGCTGCCGATGCATGAACTGCATGGTTGTTGCCAGATCGGCCAGCGTGGCCAGCACTAGAATTCCCAGCAGCCAGCTTGCTGGCCGCTTCCAGGCGATCCCTGAGCACATCGGCCTTGAAAAGGAGCGTCTCACTTCCGGCAGAGTTTCCGTAAAGGCCTCGCCTCTTTGCGTGGCGAGCGAAATGTTCTCGTGTGAAACACTCGTGCGGAGGCTCGGACGGGAGTCCCGGCCGGTTCGAATCCCTGCCAGGCCCCAGCCGGTGGCCACCACAAACAGCAGACTGGCCGGCCAGTAATAAGCCGCCCCCGCCTGCGCCGCATCCGCCAGTTCTGAAGGACTGGGAGACAGCTCCCCTGGGAGGGCGAAGAGAAACAACTGACCGGCCTGCAACCGCCTGAACAGCCAGTCTGTCATCGCGACACACAGTCCTCCCGGCGCGATCACCGCGAAACGACAGAACCGGGGGGAAAGAAGGACAGACATCTTTCCAAAAACGTGCGGTCCGCCCCATGCTCCACCGTGATCACAGGTCGGGCGGTATTTTTTCACAGAATCTCCAGCCTGCACCTGCGAAACAGCCGCGAAGAGAGCAGGGGACTCGTTCCGGATGCATTCATTGACATTTCGTGCCCTGAAAGAGGCTTCGAGCCTATGGATTATCCGAGCACGCCACGTCGGCCCGTGCATTTTGTGTCGCGTTGACACGTTATTTCCAGCGGAAACAGAGTGTCCGCGGGGCGGAACGCGGCCTCTTCAGGAGTGAATCGCTCGAAACTGCTCTTGACCGAAACCGGGCGAATCCGAAAATCTGCAAGATCGAGAGCAGGTTGCTCTGCCTGGGCCCGCGCAGTATGCGTTTCTCTTGATGAAACGCCACTCGCCGCGTGGCGGAATGCGGCCCCTACGGGATAATGGCACTCCAGACCCGTCTGGCCTTTGTTCTGTCATGTTCGGGCCTGAATTCGTGAGGGATGATCAAGATCTGCGCGAGACAACATTGACAACGCCGCTCGAGCATCTGTCGACGGACTTCACCGTCCGGGGTGCCATGAGCAGGTTTTCCAGCAGGCTGGCTTTCGACACATGTGTGCGCATCTGATTCGAGTTCTGACGCTCCTGGGTTTCACATTTCATGTGATTGCCGGGTGCTGCGCGCATCATGCCCATGCCGACTGCGCCGGTCATCAGACTGCCAGCCATCCGTCTGCCGGTTATCAGACTGCCGGTCAGCCCCTGTCCGGCACTTCCAAAACGCATCGACCGAGCTGCGGACATGCTCATCAGCCTGCGCGGTCGACCTCTTCAGCCCCCTGTCAGACGACGCCTGATCAGCCTCAACCTGAGGCACCGATCCCGGTGTGCCATGATGGTGTCTGCACTTATGTCGTGGCGAAACCGGTCCAGCTGCCGGAACCGCTCGCCGGTGTGGCGGCCTTTTCTGTGCTGAATCTCTGTGTTCAGCCCTTGCGTGTTTCCAATCTGCCTGAAACCGGAAACGACAGGCATGCGCCGGTGGAAACCGCGCTCTCGCGGTGCGCGCGCATGCAATCCTGGCAGATCTGAGTCTGCTGCCCTCTGGAAGACTCTCTCTTCCGCCTGCTCATCACGGCCTCTGGCCTGCCAGCACAGGACAAACCTGCGAAGGCCGTGTCCAAAAGCAGCTCAAGGGGCGAATGATCTTCGCCGTGAGTCGAGCGCGACACCGTCTGCGAGAAGCTCGTATCGGTCCTGCGCGACTGGCGGCCAGACGCTCCCGGAGCTGTCGGCTGTGCCCTTTGATGATCTCGCCCCTGCCCCCTGCGCAAGCAGTCACGCATTGGCAGGGGAGGGGGAAGCATGTCGCCGCTGTTGCAGTGAATCATTCGAAGTCGGTTCCATTCTCTGAACATTTCTGCCGGAGTTGTGCAGATGAAGACTCACAGTCCCCCTGACCGTTCGGGCCGGATGATGCCGGTTCTGGCAGGGACCCTTGTCGTTGCCTGTCTCGTGACGTCCCCGTGGTGGTGGCCTCTGGCGACCACGTCCTTCCAGAAGGCCTCGCCTGAGCCGGAGGCTTCACCTGCCGCGCAGCATGAGCATGCCGACAATGGACATGACCACGGTGATCATCAGCATGAACATTCCGAGGCCACATCCGTTGAACTGACTCCGCAGGCCCGGCAGAGTCTCGGGCTGACCGCCGAGACCGTGCGCCCGATTCAGCTGCAGACTTTTCAGAAGACCGTCACCATTCCGGCGGTGATCGTCGAACGGCCCGGGAGAACACATATCAATGTGGCCACTCCACTGACCGGCGTGATTGAACATGTGCGGGCGGTGACCGGCGAAGTTGTCAGCCCGGGCAGTCTGCTGTTCGAAATCCGCCTGACACACGAAGACCTGGTGCAGTCGCAGACTGATTTTCTGCGGGCACTGGGGGAACTGGATGTCGAAGAGCGGGAGATCCATCGACTCAACGCAGTGGCTCAAAGCGGCGCCGTGGCCGGAAAGACCCTGCTGGAGCGCCAATATGCCAAGGAACGAATCGAAGCCCTGCTGCGGGCACAGCGTGAAGCGCTGCGGCTGCATGGCCTGTCTGTCCGGCAGATCGAAGACATTGCCCGGCACCGGACATTGCTGCGGGAACTGCAGATTCTTGTCCCGTCTCCCGATGCGCGGGAACCGCCCGGCGAGTTGCGCCTGACGGACGACACACATCAGCAGGTGGGCTGGGTCGATGCACCGGCGGAAACTCCTGCGAATGCGGCTCCCCCCCTGATCATGGAGCAGCTGAACGCCCAGCGCGGGCAATCAGTGGCTGCCGGAGAACAATTGTGCGTTCTTGCAGATTATTCCCGCCTGTATATCGAAGGTCAGGCCTTCGGTCAGGATTCCCAGGCTCTGGACCGGGTACTGCAGAATGGCTGGACGGTCACCGCCCTGTTCGAGGAGGGGGCCGGGCGGGTGGCTCTGGATGGACTCGAACTGGCCTTCATTTCCAATTTTGTCGATCCGGTTTCCCGCAAGCTCTCGTTCTTTGTGGATCTTCCCAACGAGGTTGTCAGCGACGGGCGCAACCTGGCCGGACAGCGGTTCATTTCGTGGAAATATCGGGTCGGGCAGCGGCTGCAGCTGCGCGTGCCTGTGGAAGAATGGCAGAACCAGATTGTGGTGCCGGTGGAAGCGGTCGCCCGCTCAGGGGTGGAGTCTTATGTGTTCCAGGAGAACGGCCGGCACTTCGACCGTGTTCCGGTGCATGTGCAATATCGCGACCAGCAATGGGCGGTCATTGCCAATGACGGGTCCTTATACCCCGGGGATGTCGTGGCGATGCGGGGAGCCCATCAGCTGCAGATGGCCCTGCAGAACCAGAGCAGCGGGCCGATCGACCCGCATGCCGGACACAACCATTAACGCATCATGAACGCAAGTGGCCATTCCGGCCAGTTGCTCATTCCACAAGAGGGCAGGTCTTCCGGCAGGTGAACTCTCAGGCACACAGCGCAATCGCCCTGCCGGAGACGGACGATCCCTGACCTGGGTCGCTCTCAGCCGTCATCCGATTTTTGCAGACGACGCATTCATTCAGGACATCTCATGCTGAACGCTATGATTCGATTTGCTCTGCGCCAGCAGCTGCTGGTGATTGCGCTGGCCATCTTTCTGCTGGGCTTCGGCATCTGGCAGGCGCTGCACATGCCGATCGATGTCTTTCCGAATCTGAACCGTCCCCGGGTGGTGATCATGACCGAGGCCCCTGGCATGGCCCCGGAAGAAGTGGAATCCCTGATCACCTTTCCTCTGGAAACCGCGCTGAACGGAGCCAGTGGCGTGCAGGCGGTCCGCAGTTCTTCAGGCGTCGGAATTTCGGTCATTTACGTCGAATTCGACTGGTCGACCGATATCTATGTCGACCGGCAGGTGGTCGCGGAACGTATGCAGATGGTGCAGGAGCGTCTGCCTCCCGGCATTCAGCCCCAGCTCGCCCCGATTTCATCCATCATGGGGCAGATCCTCATGCTGGCCATGTATCGTGACTCCAGCGAGCACAACCCTGAGGACATGGATCTGCGGACACTCGGAGACTGGGTCGTCCGGCAGCGCATTCTCACCGTGCCGGGTGTTTCGCAGGTGTTCGTCATGGGGGGAGGACGGCTGCAGTATCAGGTGCTGGTCGACCCCGATGCGATGCTGCGCTATGGAGTCACCCTGCAGCAGGTCAAACTGGCGGTGGCCAGCAGCAACCAGAATGGTGTCGGCGGTTATCTGCAGCAGCAGGGCCCCAACGAACTGCTGGTGCGCTCTCTGGGGCGGGTCCAGAACATTGAAGACCTGCGAAAAGTGGCGGTGACGATTCGCGAAGGACGCCCTGTCGCCCTGGAACAGATTGCCCAGGTGGTTGAGGCCCCGCAGGTCAAGCGGGGAGACAGCTCCGCCTTCGTGCGCAACGACGCCGGCGAAGTCATTGGAGGCCCGGCCGTCGTGCTGACGGTCAACAAACAGCCCGGCGCCGACACGCGCCAGGTGACCGCCGACATTCTTCAGGCCATTGGCGATCTGAAAAGTTCGCTGCCTGGCGACGTGCGCATCACTCCGGTGTATTCGCAGCGGTCCTTCATCGACCGGGCGATTGAAAACATCTTTGAAGCCCTGCGCGACGGCTGCCTGCTGGTCATGATCATTCTTTTTCTGTTCCTGATGAACGTCCGGACCACATTCATCACGCTCACGGCCATTCCCCTGTCATTAGCCATGACGGCCCTGGTCTTTGCCGGCTTTGGACTGTCCCTGAACACCATGACACTGGGAGGTCTGGCCGTGGCGATCGGGGAACTGGTGGACGATGCGATTGTCGACGTGGAAAACATCTATCGGCGGCTGCGAGAAAACCGGCTGGCCCCGCATCCCCGCAATGCGCTGCGCATTGTGTATGAAGCGAGTGCCGAGATCCGGAACTCCATTGTGTTCAGCACACTGATTGTCATTCTGGTCTTTCTGCCACTGTTTGCCCTGAGCGGCATGGAAGGCCGGCTGTTCGCCCCGCTGGGGATTGCCTATGTCGTCTCGATTCTGTCTTCGCTGCTGGTCTCGCTGACGGTCACGCCGGTCCTGTCTTACTGGCTGCTCGGATCGCAGCAGCTTTCTCCTGCGGAACAGGATGGCCTGCTGCTGCAGGGACTGAAATGGATTGCCGCACATATCATTCGTTTCAGTCTGGCCTTTCCTCGCAGTGTGCTGGCGGTCACGGCACTGTGCGTGGCCATCGCCGGAGTCTTTCTGGTCCGTCTCGACCGTGACTTCCTTCCGCCGTTCAACGAAGGATCGATTCAGCTGAATGTGCTGCTGCCGCCGGGCACTTCCCTGCCGATGTCCAGTGAAATCAACCGGACGGTCGAACGGCACCTGCTGGAGCTGCCGGATGTCGAGCGATTTGTGCGCCGCACCGGCCGGGCGGAACTGGATGAACACGCCGAAGGTGTGAATACCAGCGAATACATTCTGGAGCTGGACCCGGAATCTCCCCGTTCGCGTGAGGAGCAGCTGGAAGAGATTCGCACCAGCCTGGCGGCGATCCCGGGCATTGTCACGGCGGTGGAACAGCCGATTTCGCATCTCATCTCTCACATGCTTTCCGGGGTGAAAGCCCAGATCGGCATCAAAATTTATGGAGATGATCTGGATGAACTGCGGCGCAATGCCAATGCCGTCCGCAATGCCATGAGTTCTGTCCCGGGCATCACCGACCTGATGGTCGAGCCCCAGGTCACCATTCCCCAGTTGCGGCTGGAGCTCGACCGGGATCAGCTCCTGGTCTATGGCCTGACTCCCGCCGAGGTCAACGACTTCATTCAGACGGCCATGAACGGAGTGGTGGTTTCTGAAGTGCTTGTCGGGCAGAGAACATTCGATCTGCTGGTCCGTCTGAAAGACGATTACCGCGAGGACGTGGAATCCCTGAAGCGGCTGACGATTGAACTGGCAGACGGCGGCGTGATTCCGCTGTCGGCCGTCGCCCGGATTTATGAAGCCGGAGGTCCAAACACCATCAACCGCGAACAGGTGCGGCGGCGGATTGTCATTCAGTCCAATGTGACCGGCCGGGGAGTGGTGGACGTGGTGGAAGATGTGCAGCGCGCCATCAGGCCGGTGATCGAAGCCCTGCCGTCGGGGTATTTCGTGGAATACAGCGGACAGTTTCAGAGCCAGCAATCTGCCAGCCGTGCAATTGCGGCCCTGTTTGCCGTCTCGCTGATCGGGGTCTTTCTGGTGCTGTACACCATGTTCGGGTCGGTCAATCTGTCCCTGCAGGTCATGGCGGCGCTGCCGATGGCATTTATCGGTTCTGTCGCCGCGCTGGTGCTGACCGGGCAGAACCTGACGATTGCGGCCATGGTCGGATTCATCTCGCTGGGGGGCATCGCCTCGCGCAATGGAATTCTGCTGCTGAATCATTATCTGCATCTGGTGCAGCACGAAGGGGAAGACTGGACGCACGGCATGATTGTGCGTGCCGGACTGGAACGGCTGGCCCCGGTGCTGATGACGGCCCTGACTTCAGGCATCGGGCTGGCCCCGCTGGTCTGGGCGGCCGGAGAACCAGGCAAAGAAATTCTGTATCCGGTCGCCACGGTGATTCTTGGCGGCCTGTTCAGTTCCACGCTGCTCGACTTTTTTGTTCATCCGGCCCTGTTCTGGCTGGCTGGTCTGAAGGCCGCCCGACAGGTGGTGCGGCAGTCCGCACAGCAGGCTGACTTGAGTTCTCCCCTGAACAGTCTGCCGTCGTTACCGGTTCCCGGTGTCTCGCCAGGCTAATGGCCGCTGGCGATGGATGAATTCTCTTTTTCTCCCTGTCAACCTCAGGAACTCTCATGAAATTCTGGATGTCCCCCATGGTCATGGTGCTGTGTGTCGAAGTGTCGTGTCTGGGAATTCTGGCCGGCTGCAAGCCCCCGGCTTCGCCATCCGCTCCGACCCAGCAGGCCGGCGGGAAAGAGAGTGCGCACACCGGGCATGAGCATGCCGCACACGGCCCACATGGCGGAGAACTGATTGAACTCGGTGCCGAGACCTATCATGCCGAACTGCTGCATGACGCGCATCAGGTGACGATTTATATTCTTGATGGTTCGGCGCGCAACTCTGTTGCGATTGATGCCCGGGAGCTGACCGTCAATCTGAAACATGACGGCAAGCCGGAACAGTTCAAACTGCCGGCCCGGCCGGAATCGACAGACCCTGCCGGGAAGTCCTCCCGCTTCGAACTGCGCAGCGATGATCTGGCCCGTCATGTGGATGATCCGGCCGCTGATGCCCGGCTGGTGGTGATGATTGAAGGAACGGCCTATCGCGGCTCACTTGCTCATGATCACGACCATGCCCACGACCAAGATCATGGTCACGATCATGGACATGGTCACTCGCACGATCCTGCAGCTTCTCATGAACACGAGCATGAACCGGCGGCCGGAAAGAAATAGCAGCGACAGACTCCCGACAGAATGGGGTCGCCCGTGCGAGTCGCCGGCTCTGGCCGGGACTTGCGCGGCTCGCATCTTTGCAGATTTCCCGAGGAAGCGTCGCGCGCCGTGTGGCGGAACGCAACTCATGCGGAAGTGAGGCACTCTCCGAACCGGCGGCAGCGTGCCGGCGTCGTTGTATCCGGCAGGACTGGTGATGCCTGAGCAATCGGTCCGACTTCCGGCGGGGTCTCCCTTTCCGGTGCAGGGGAGATCACGATTGACGCCCCGGCTTGACGATCCCTAGCATAATAGTCTCTGTTGATTTGAGTTCGGAGAGTGTCTGTTGTCTGCCATGTCACAGCAAAGTCGCCTGCACACTGCAGTCTGGTTCAGATTGCTGCTCGCGCTGTCCCTGTGGCAGGGCCCTGTCCTCTGGGGGCATCAGCATCGCGGTGTCACTGGTCTGGCCGAACACATCGCCCGCTTCCATACCAACAACAGTTCTGCCGGCAGCATGGGCTGGCACTGGCATCTGATGATGCCGAACGGGCAGCATCCGCTCTCCCCGAGTTCGGCCGATCAGCACACATCTGCTCCACGCGACCTGTCCCGCACCACCAACGTGTCGCTGGAACTGGCCGACTCGTCGCAGCCGCTCGAGCCTGACAGCCGGCCGGCCGGCCCGACAGATCTTCAAATCGGCCTGGCCCTGACCTCCGGGCTCTCCGGCTTTCTGGCCACGTACCATCTGCTGCATCCCTCACAGCAGCTGCTGTGTCGCATGACCTGCTGATGGCAGGCCGTTTCTGCGCACTCTCTTGCGCGCCGAGGAGACCGGTCCGTCATGGCCCGGAAAGATCTGCCTGCCAGCGTTCTCCCTTTGAGCATTCTTTCCGTCATCAGGCATCCATTTTCTGATGTCGGCGCGAATGGAATCGCAGGCCTGATGACAGCTCCGGGACACAGTTCCCGGCAGAACGCAAGCATGCCTCTTCGGCGATGACCCCCTGTTCTGTTCCACACTCTGCACATTCTCTGATTGATCGACGCTGGCGGGCCGCCCCCCTCGCCGGCAGTTCCCTGGAGTTCCCATGAGTCGTTACCGGAAACCGCTGATTGCCGGAGGAGCCATCGGAATGGCCGCGCTTCTTCTGGTGGCCTACACGCAGCTGCGCACAGGCGAACCTTCCGTTGAGCCGCGCCCGACGGCCGATCACCACACCGCCATGAAGCCGGCCGATTCTGCCCGGTCTTCTGCCGCGCCGGCAGCAGGACAGCAGGCTGATCAGCAGATCGAACAATCTGACGTTCCGAATCAGGTGGAATTCCCCAAATCCCTGTGGGAAACGGCCGGAGTGCGGGTCGCTCCGGCACGCCGGGAGGTCTTTCAGGAACAGATCACGCTGACCGGAAAAGTCAGTCTGAACGAGGACCGGCTGGCACACATTTTCCCCCTGGTCGAAGGGCGCGTCGATGATGTGAACATTCGGTTCGGGCAGGATGTGAAACAGGGGGAACCACTGCTGGTCATTCAAAGCAAAGAAGTGGGCACCCGCATGCTCCAGCTGTTTCAGGATCGCCTGCAGCTGAGCTATGCCCAGGTGAAAGACAACTGGACGCAGGAAGTCGGCAAAAACACGCAGGCGCTGATCACCATGATGCGCAATGACTCCAGCATCGACAGCATTGAAGCCCGCTTCATTGAACGTCCGATGGGAGATTACCGCCAGACACTCATGACGGCCTATGTCGAATACCTGAAAGCGAAAACAACTCTGGAACGTCTGGCTCCGCTGTCACAGAGCGGGGCCGTGGCCGGGCGGCAGCTGATCGAAGCCGAAGCCTCACGCGATGCCACGCGCGCTGTTCTCAAATCGCTTCTGGAACAGGTCTCGCAGGACATTGTGCAAAACAGCCGCCTGTCGGCACAGCAGGTGAAAGAACTGGCGACCAGCGTGGCCGTTGCGGAAGCCAATCTGAAAATGCTGGGTTATCAGGAAAGCGATCTGCAGAATATTGACCCCGTCCATCAGGGCGAATCTCTGGCGCATTACGTCATTTCCGCCCCGTTCGATGGGACGGTGATCGCCAAAGACGTGGTGCTTCTCGAACGGGTTGGCCCGGAACGCCAGGTGCTGACGATCGCCAACCTGTCCACCGTCTGGATCACCGCGGATATCTTCGAAGCCCATCTGCCGCTGCTCTCCCGGCTGTCCGGACAGACCATTCGCATTCAGACAGAAGCCTGGCCTGGTCGAGACTTCCCGGCCACGGTCTTTTACACCGGCGATGTGGTGCAGGAGACCACCCGGACGATTGCCTTGCAGGCCATTGCCGACAATCCGCAGGGACTGCTGAAGCCGGGCATGTTCGTGACGGTGCTGCTCCCCAACCTGTCGACCGATCCGGTGGTGCAGGTGCCGTCTCTGGCCGTGCAGGAATATGCCGGGCAGACGTTCGTCTTTATCCAGACCGGGGAGAGTTCGTTTGAACGGCGGAACATTCGACTGGGGCGGCGCACTCCAGAATCGGTCGAGATTCTGGAAGGCGTTCAGCCGAACGAACGTGTCGTCGTGGCAGGGGGCTTTGCCCTGAAATCCCAAATGCTGTCCTCCCTGCTGGAAGACTGACCTGGCACTTCCCCGCACAGGACTGCCGCAGACACTCGAAACGTCTGTGACAGCCTGTCGCTTCTGCCTGGTCTTTTCTCCTGCCTGACCGCCTGGCCGTCTGCAGGCTTTCGCGGCAGATCGTCCTCTGATTCCCCCTCCTGGCTGGTTCTCATGGTTAAGCATCTCATCGACTGGTCATTGAACAACCGGTTCATCGTCATTCTGCTCTCGCTGGTTCTGGTCGCCGGGGGGATCTCCGCCGCGCTGTCCCTGCCGCTCGATGCCGTTCCGGACCTGACCAACGTGCAGGTGCAGGTGCTGACAACGTCGCCTGCACTCGGCCCGGTGGAAGTCGAACAGTTCATCACCTTTCCGGTCGAAAATGCCCTGAGCGGACTTCCCCGGGTGAGTGAAATCCGGTCGATCAGCCGCTTCGGACTCTCGGCGGTGACTATCGCCTTTGAAGACGGTACCGACATTTACTGGGCCCGCAATCTGGTCAACGAACGTCTGCAGCAGGCGCGCGAGAACATCCCTGCAGGCATGGGCATCCCCGAAATGGGCCCTATCGCCACCGGCATGAGCGAGATTTTTCAGTTCGAAGTCCGGTCCGAACCAGGTTATCACCACAGCCTGATGGATCTGCGGACAATCCTGGACTGGCAGATCGCCTTTCAGCTGCGCAGCGTGCCCGGAGTCATTGAAGTCAACACGTTTGGCGGAGAGCTCAAGACTTATGAGGTGCAGATCCAGCCTCACAAACTGCTCAACTACAACATCGGACTGAACACCATCTTCGCGGCCCTGCAGCAGAACAATGCCAATGCCGGCGGGGGCTATATCACTCACGGGGCAGAACAGCGGCTGATTCGCGGGGAAGGTCTGGTCACCTCGCTGGATGATCTTCGCAACATTGTGCTCGACAACCGTAGCGACGGAACGGCTATCCGCATTGCGGACGTCGCCACGGTGCGATTTTCTCCCATGCTGCGCCAGGGAGCCGTCACCCGGGATGGAGATCGCGAGGCCGTCACCGGCATGGTGATGATGATCATGGGAGGGAACTCGCGGCAGGTGGTTGCGGATGTCAAACAGAAGATTCGCGAGATCGAAGCCACGCTGCCGGAAGGGGTGATGATCGACACCTTTTATGACCGCACGGAGCTAGTCGACAAAACGATTCATACCATTGCAGAAAACATCGGCGTCGGGGTGCTGCTGGTGGTCACCATGCTGTTTCTGCTGCTGGGCGATATTCGCGCCGGACTCATTGTCGCTGCAGCGATTCCGCTGTCTGCCATGTCGGCGCTGATTGCCATGAAGCTGGCAGGCGTTTCGGCCAATCTGATGAGTCTGGGGGCGGTCGATTTTGGAGTGATCGTCGACGGGGCCGTGGTCATGATCGAAAATGCCGTGCGCGCCGCCGGGCGCTATCAGCGAAACCGCCCAGGATCCAGGGTGCCGTTATCCGTCTTCCGAGAGTCTTCGCGCGAAGTCGCTCAGCCGATTCTGTTTGCCGGCATGATTGTGATTGTCGTGTTCCTGCCCATCCTGTCCCTGCAGGGGGTGGAAGGAAAAATGTTCCGCCCGATGGCCTTTACCTTCATGTCCGCGCTGACGGCCGCGCTGATTCTGGCGGTCACCGTCATGCCGGTCATGGCGTCGCTGTTTCTGGTCCGCACGGTGCGCACGACAGACACCCTGCTGGTGCGATGGCTCAAATGGTTTTATGAACCGCTGCTGCAACGTGCTCTGCGACACCCTGGTCTCATGCTGGGAGGCTCGGCCGTCGTATTTCTGGCCAGCGCCATTGTGGCGGCCGGCTTCGGAGTCGAATTTGTCCCCAAGCTCGATGAAGGGGACATCGCCCTGCAGGCCCTGCGTCTCCCCAGCGTGTCGCTGGAAAGTTCCATCGAAATGACCAAGGCGATCGAACGGACCCTGCTGGAATTTCCGCAGGTGGAAAGCGTCATTTCCAAAACCGGACGCCCGGAAATTGCCAACGACCCGATGGGAGTCAACCAGACCGACATTCTGGTGCGGATGCGCAAAGAGTCTGGACATGGCCCCGGAATTGACAAGGCCGAACTGATTGCGCAAATGCAGCAGGCTTTGGAAGAACGGGTTCCCAGCCAGTCTTTCAGCTTCACCCAGCCGATTGAACTGCGCGTGCAGGAACTGGTCGCCGGGGTGCGGTCGGATGTCGGCCTGAGCCTGTATGGAGACGACCTGAACATGCTGAAAGATGTCGGCGATCAGATTGTTCGCGCCCTGGACAGTGTGCCCGGCGCGGCCGATGTGCAGGCCCAGCAGATTTCCGGATTGCCGAACATGCGCATCCGGGTGCGCCGCGATGCCATCTCTCGTTATGGCATCAACTCCAGTCAGGTGCTCAATGCCATCAGTACCATTGGCGGGCAGGTCGTGGGCGAAGTTTTTGAAGGCCAGAAGCGGTTTCCACTGCAGGTTCGACTGGCAGCGGAATCACGCCAGGACATTGAACAGATCCGCCAGCTGAGAATCGACGACCCCCAGGGACGGCAGATTCCCATCTCGCAACTGGCCGACATTACCATTGAAGAAGGACCGGCCGAAATCAGCCGGCATGCCATTCGCCGCCGACTGCTGATTCAGTGCAATGTGCGCGGACGCGACCTGGGAGGATTCGTGGCGGAAGCCCAGAAGCAGGTCGCCGAGAATGTGAAACTGCCCGAAGGCTATTCTCTGACCTGGGGAGGACAGTTTCAGAACCTCAAGGAAGCCAGCACCCGGTTGATGATTGCCGTGCCGGTTGCGCTCTTTCTGATTTTCTCCCTGCTGTACATCACGTTCTCCTCGATCCGGCTGGCGCTGCTGATCTTTCTGAACGTGCCGATCGCGGCCACCGGAGGAATTTTTGCCCTGTGGCTGCGTGAGATGCCCTTTTCCATCTCTGCCGGAGTCGGGTTCATTGCCCTGTTCGGAATCGCTGTGATGAACGGGGTCGTGCTCATCGAGCATATCCGGCATCTGCGGGAACACGGAGAAGATGTTTCCTCGGCGGTCCTGCACGGAACTCTCGACCGGCTGCGACCGGTCTTCATGACGGCGGCCTGCGGCATGCTGGGATTTATTCCCATGGCGGTCTCAGGCAGTGCCGGGGCCGAAGTCCAGCGCCCGCTGGCGACTGTTGTGATCGGTGGTCTGATCACCTGCACCATCCTGACGCTGCTGGTACTCCCGTCCATCTATCGCTGGTTCGATTTCGTCCCCACGCACGACGATGACGACGCCGGGGACACCGCAATCAATGCTGCTGTTCCCCCTGCCGGCAGCAGCCTGCCTGTCGTGAGCGGATAGCTCCGCGTTCCGCCAGGCGGCGAGTGGCGTTTCACTGAGAAACGAAGTGTCAGCGCGACCCAAATGCGCTTGCTGACGCGGCGCGCTCAGGGAATCCACAGAACTCACAGCCTCGTTCAGAGCACGAAACGTTCGTGAGTGCATCCTCTGACGCGGGGCTCTAAACGGTTCCGGACTTCAGCAGCAGAATCATTTCGACTTCGACGCTCGATCCCAGTGGAAGCTGCCCCATTCCCAGGGCCGAACGGGCGTGCCGTCCCTGTTCCCCGAAGACTTCGAGCACCAGTCGCGACGCCCCGTTCATCACAATGTGCTGCCGAGTGAAATCAGGATCGGAATTCACATACCCTGTGATGCGGACGACGCGCTCCACCGCATCGAGAGACCCGAATTCGCTCCGGAATGTCCGCAGAATATTCGCCACACACAATGCGGCCGCCTGGGTTGCATGCTCCTCGGACACCTGTGAAGGAACCTTGCCGGGAGCAAACAGCACGTCCCGATCAAACGGCACCTGACCTGAGGCATAAACCAGATTTCCCACCACGGAAAACGAGTCGAACAGCCCGCCCCCCCGGGGGTGATCTTCCAGCTTGTATCCCAGCTCCTGAAACTTGAGTTCGCGTTCGCCAATGGTCATGGATTTCTCCCGTCTGGAAGCTGTCGGTTTCTGAGCGCCGGGAACGGAATCTTTTCCACGGCTGAAAGTGTCCCGGCGGCATGAATCGCAGAATCTGTCTGCAGAAAATTCTGAATCACGGCCGATCAGGAGACGCCGTTCCCTGCGGACCCGGCACTGTATCAGCCGTCAGCCAGTCTGTCAGTGCCTGGCAGTCAGGACGCCCCTCAGGGCGGGGGGCCAGCATCGACTGCAGCAGCGGTCGCCAGTCTTCAGGCACCTGTTGCGACAGGCTCTCGGCCAGATCTTTCTGCTGCAGATCAAACAAAATGGCGACCGGCGATTCACTGGCCAAAGCCCGTTTTCCGGTCAGCATTTCGAACAGAATCAACCCCAGGGAAAACACATCCGAAGCGGCCTGCGCCGGCAATGCCTGCGCCTGCTCCGGCGACATATAGGCCGGCGTCCCTGAGATGGTGGCTCCGTGACCTGCCCCGACACCCGACATCATCACGGTGGTCATCGCAGCCAGATCGTCCTCGGAAACATCATCGGATTCCGGCAGCTCCACTGGAGGACGCCGGGACAGGCCAAAGTCCAGAATCCGGGCCTGTCCGTCGGGGGTGACCATGATATTCCCCGGCTTCAGATCGCCATGCAGAATTCCCTGGGCATGAGCGGCCGCCATGCCGGCAGTCAGCCCCTGCAGCAGTTGCACAATTTCAGCGTGCGTCAGACGGCGCTGCTGCAGCACGGCAGACAGCGGCTCGCCTGCGAGCAACTCCATCACAATCAGGGGAATTCCATCGACCTCATCGACGGAATAGACCGTGCAGATATTCGGATGATTCAGGCGAGCCGCACTGCGGGCTTCCTCCATGGCAACCAGACGTGCCTGGGGGCCGTTCGCCTTGAGAATTTTCAGGGCCACCGCACGATGCAGCCGCGTGTCCCAGGCTTCGAACACATTTCCAAATGCTCCTGCCGCCAGTCGCCTGCGAATGCGATAGTGCCCCAGTGCCGTTCCCGGGCGCAGCAGAACTTCCGGATTCAGCTGTCCATCGGCCAGTGTCCATCCGGCCGGACACAGACCTCCCGCCTGCAGGGCATCCAGCACGCGCAGCACCTCTTCCGCGCTGCGGCCCACATTCAAATTGTGGACGACGGCATATTGCAGGTCTCCGTGCGGATCCATGACAAACAATCCCCGCAAAGCCACCTGCTCACGCGCATCCCAGACTCCAAACTGTTTCGAGACCACCCCGTCGGTGTCGGAAGCCAATGGATAGCGCAACGGACCCAGCCCCCCTTCGGCAACAGGGGTGCGCAGCCAGTCCTGATGTGTTTCGACCGGATCGGCACTGATCCCCAGCAGGCTCGCGTCGCGCTGCCGGAATTCTTCAATCCGCGCGCTGAAGGCCGTCAGTTCGGTCGGGCAGACAAACGAAAAGTCGCGGGGATAGAAGATCAGAATCAGCCATCGCCCGGCAAAATCATTCCGCGTGACCGTGCGAATCTGATCGCTGCCAAACTCCACAGCCGGCACGGAAAACTCCGGGCAGGGGCATCCGACATGTGCCTGACACTCACTCATGCTGTCCCATGACTGATTCATGTTCCCATCAGGCATTCACACGGACCGCCTGGAAAGGCGACCGCCCCAACCCTCAAGGGAGAAAGACTCCCGACATGATACACAGACCATGTGGTTTTCGCGCGGCAGTCGTTGCCTGCAGCCGGTCACACGATTCTCGCCAGCGCGCGCCCCGACAGCCCTGTGAAGAAAGCCCCGGGGCAAAGTCATGGACCCGGGCCATAGGGCAAGGCAGATGGCCTGACCCGGTTCAGCGCGTCGCCAGCGCCGGCAATGCCTGTGGCAGCTCACTCACCTGCAGATTGATGCTGTGGACCGTTCCCTGAGAGTCCACCAGCCAGTACGACGGGACCTGCGTGACTCCATAATAGTGCGCCACCGGATTGTGGATGCCACGTCTGGATTCATCCGAATCGACAATGTGCGGCCAGTCCAGTTTCAGACGACGACGGGCGGCAGTAGCAGCAGCCAGATCGCGGTCCAGATTGACACCGATCACCTGCAGCTTGCCTGCAGACTGTTCGACAGCGGCCTGAATCGCCGGCAGATCTTTGCGGAACTCTTCCGAGTTACTGGCCCAGAAAGCGATCAGCACCGGCTGACCGCGGGACTGGTCAATCGAATAATGCCCGCCATCCAGCGTGGACCCACCAAACTGATCGAGAGTGCTGCCTTTCAGACGATAGCGCCGCAGCGCCCCGGCCGCTTCTTCGGAATAGGGGGTCCCTGGAAAACTCTGTTCAATCCAGGTCAGGCAGCTTTGGGCTTCCTGCAGCTGTCCGAGCTGATCGCACAACTGGCCAGCCGCCAGCAGATTCACGGCCGCGCGGCCTGTCTCCTGCGGAAAATTGGTGGCGAACAATCGGGACTGGCGGGCGAACGCCAGCGTCCACTGCAGTTTCTCATCTCCCTGACGCATGGCCAGTGACTGTGTGAGCTGAACCACCCGCGCCGCCGATTCGATTGCGGCAAAGGAAGTCGGATCTCGCTGGAACAGGGCCGTGGCATTTTCCGCAAGCAGCTGAGACTGATTTTCCTGACCGGCCAGACCCAGCTGCATCCGGGCGTCACACAAATAATGCACCGCCGAGTTGAAAAACTGTTCCTGTTCCGGATCACGATGCGTCTTCAGAATCACCTGCGATGCGAGACGCACCGTCTGTTCGTAGCGGCGAATTTTCTCGCGTTCCATCTGCTCAGGGCTCAGGTGAGCTTCTTCAAACTCGCCAGGCCGTCCGACTTTTGGCTGACGCACCACATCCAGCGGGGCTGTGCGCAAATGCACGATTTCCTGAATCAGGGCTTCCGGAGAGCCTTTTTTCTCCCCGGTCATTTCGGAAGCCGAAACCAGATGAATGTCCTGTTTTCCCGCGGCCCCCGAGGCATGCTCTGCCTGCAGGTCAGACTCGGCGGCCGGTTCCGCAGTGGGAGATTCGGCAAACTGCTCATCCAGTGAAGGGGGGGCCTTGGCACAGCCTGCCAGCCCCAGCCCGATTCCCCAGGCGCAAAGCAAGGAGACACCGCAGACTCGTCGGGCAAGGCTCAGTGAGCATTCCAGAAAGTCATTTGAGTGGTGAGTCATAACCCTGCATCCTTGCACTTCTCTTATAGGGATGGCCCATCCCGGCCTGCGGCAGCCCGTGGTGTGCCGGAAATTCGCCGCAACATCTCACTCGACCGAGATTTCGGAATGGCGATCCGGCAGTCCCGACGGCAATCCCAAGGGACATCCGGCGAATCTCACCCATTCACCTGCACAGAGTTCAGGAAAATGGTTTAGAATTCCGGAAGAGACTGAAACTTCGTGGGTTTTATGCAATTTCTGCAAAATGGATCAAGAGGCATTACCGCCAAGGAGCACCCCGATCACGATTCCAGATCTGGGAGTCGGACAAGAACCGATCTGCCTGGTGAACTGGCTGGTCAAACCGCCGGCGCAGCTCATTTCGGGCGAACGCCTGGTCGAATTGCTGGTGCAGGGCTGCGTGCTGCAGCTCGAGGCCGAAACCGATGGCCAGCTGAACAGCCTTGTCGCGGAATCCGGGAGTACCGTCCGGTGCGGAGAGATCATTGGCTGGATCCTTCCGGAGGCGCCTGTCTCCTGACGGCAGGCCGCCTCACCCCGTGGGACGCCCCCCTCCCCCTGGCCGGAAAACCTGTCCCCGAACCAGATTGACATAGCCGGGACACGGCCAGAACACAGTCAGACTGCACAACAGCTTTTCACGATGCTAGCCTTGTCGCCACGAAAGGTCATGCATTTGCCCCGCCCGGCTCTTCGGCCGTGGCAGAAGATAAAGAGGAGAAGTAAATGGGGAGAGATTTCGAAAACCGCAAGAATGCCATTTTCAAAACTGCGGCACACAAATCCAAGCTGTACTCCAAATATGGCAAACAGGTCTATGTGGTGGCGAAGAACGGAGTCGCCGACCCGGAAGCCAACCCGGCCCTGCGGAGCATGATCGAAAAGGCCAAACGGGATCAGGTGCCGGCCCACGTCATCGAAAAGGCCATTCAGAAAGCCAAAGGAGCCGGCGGTGAAAATTTCCTGCCCGCCCGCTATGAAGGCTTCGGGCCAGGCGGATGCATGGTCATCGTCGACTGCCTGACCGACAACAACCAGCGGACCATCTCCGAAGTTCGCAGTTGTTTTACAAAAACCAGTTCCAAACTGGGCGCGACCGGGTCGGTTTCGCTCTGGTTCGACGAACTGGCGGTACTCTCTTTCCAGGGCGACAACGAAGATCAGGTGCTGGAAGCCCTGCTGAATGCCGATGTCGACGTGACGGAAGTGGAGTCGAAGAACGGCTCCATCACCATCTTCACCCCGCCCAGCGAGCTGTACAAAGCCAAAAACGCCTTGCTGGCGGCCTTCCCGGGGCTCGAACTGGATGCCCAGGAAATCACGCTGTTCCCGCAGAACTCGAAGCCGATCAGTGCGGAAGACCGGCCGATGTTCGAAAAGTTCATGAACATGCTGCACGACTGTGAAGACGTTCAGGAGGTCTATCACAACGCGGAATTGAGCGAGTGACCGCCCCTTAGGTGACTCCCCCTGAGAAAACCGTCCAGGCCAGAGTCGGAAGAAGCGGCGCCGCCCTGAATTTCGACTGCATCGCATCTGGATACGAATCTGGGGGAGCGTCCGACCGGCAGGGACTGTTCTGTTCCAGAAGGGGGGCACCGGAATTCGGACCAGAGGTTCAGAGACGGCAAAGCACCACAACTCCTCACCATCCGCGACCCTGAAATTTGGACTCGGGGTTCAGAGGGGAGGTGGTGTCTTTTCGGTGGAGACAAAAAATTGGAAGGGGTGCTGGAAGCATGTGCTTTGCGACACCCGACGTCTGTGATAGACTGCCTGCCTTGAATCATGTCAGGTTGTTCCCCGACACAGTGTTTCGGCGCGGACCGAATGCGATAAGCGCTGAGTACGCAAGGCATTGCGACGGGGAGTGGGGTGAGGGACTCGCGCCTGGGCCTGTTTGCTGCCTGCTGTTGTGAGGCGTGTTTCACTTGATGAAATGCACTCGCTGCGTGGTGGAATGCGGCTCCTGCAGAGATGAAACGCCCTGACCTGTGATTCAGATTCGGCCGTGATGGCCGACCGGAGAGGTGACAGAGCGGCTGATTGTGCCGGTCTCGAAAACCGGTGTGCCGGAAACGGTACCGGGGGTTCAAATCCCCCCCTCTCCGCTTTTTTGAGAAGTGAGCCCTTTGGCCAGCAGGTCAAAGGGCTTTCTTATTTCAGGGCAAAGAGTTACGCCGTCGAGAACTGAGTTCAAACAGACGATTTCGAGCAATCGGCGTTTGGTGGCATAATCGGCAGTAAGCCATTTCTCTTTCAGGGTTTGCGAGAGTTCAAACACTTTGACCGCTAACTCGGCCGTTTCGTCCTTCGAGCGGTCCAGCACGTCCAACTGGAGCTTGATGGACGCCATGCGGTCGCGGATCTGCTGGTGTTTCTTCGCAAAGAGTTCCTGATCGAGTTCACCCTCCAGTCGCATGTTGATCAAGCGGTCCTGCTGTTCGGATAGCAGCGTCTGCTGGCGAGTGAGTTCCTGGCGTTGGGCCGCTGAATCCGCCTGGGAATCTTTGGTCTGGGAACGCAGGACGGCCTTGAACCAGTCGCGGACCGATTCGTCTTCAACCTTCATCTTGTCGAACAGGGCCAGCACCTGGGTTTCAATCTCCGCTTCCTTCATCCGGATGCGGGAGTGTCCCGGTTTCGTGTACCGGGCACAGCGGTAATAGACGTGTTCGTTGACACCGCCATCCTTCCGCTTCTTTCTCACCAGCTCGCCGGTGACGGGATGGCCGCAGTGCCCGCAGGTCATGAACTGCCCGGCGTAGGTCAGCGTCGTGGCATGGTAGACATGACCGCCCAGCAGGGCTTGTACGCGGTCCCAGGTCGCTCGGTCGATCAACGGCTCATGTTTGCCGGGATACCAGTTTCCTTTGTGCTGAATTTCACCAACATAACACCGATCCTTGAGGATCGTGTGAATTGATGCCCGAGGGAATCGTGGTTGTGACGGGCGGTAGACCCGGCCTTCGGAGTTGATCTTCTCGACCACGCCATCGAGCGTCAGGTTCTCGTAGGCATAGAGATGGAACATCCGCTTGACGTTAGCTGCTTCTACGGGATCGGTCTCGATGATGCCGCGACCATCCTTGCGGACATTCCGATAGCCGTAGGGAGCAGGGCCGCAGAACCAGCCTTCACGCACACGGCGGGCAATTCCTTCACGGACATCGACCGATTGTTGTTCGGTATAGAAGCTCGCCATATTGGCGAGTGTCCGACGCATCATCCGGCCAGCGGGGGTGTTTTCGGTCGGCTGCGAGATGGAGATGAACGGCAGGTTGTATTCCGATTCCAGCCGTTCCAGTTCGACGTAGTCAAACAGGTTTCGGGAGGCTCGATCGACCTTGTAGAACAGCAGGCCATCTAATGCGAAAGCATTCTTCTTGGCGTAGCTGATCAGTTCACGGAACGAGCGTCGTTCCTCCCCTTTGCTGGCCGTCTCGGCGATTTTGAAGAACTTGACGATCTCGCCGCCAGCTTGCATGGCATAGCGTTTCAAGGCCTCTTCCTGCACTTCCAGCGAAAAGCCTTCGCGTTCCTGTTCCCGGCTGCTGACGCGGGCCAAAGCGGCAAATTGTTTCATGGGATGGCTCCGAGAAAAACCGGGGACTAGGAAACCTGTAACCACCTCTATTCTAACCGATTTCCCGGAGATCAGGGAGCTTCCACCACCTTCCGAATGGTCTTGATTACCCGGATTTTCCAGGCTCAGGGTAGTGGGTGGATAGAGTCTCCGTCAAAACCTGTAGGTTGTTAAAAAGTTTTGGTTTGCAATTTGCATTCCACTGCCTTCCGAAAGGAGGGCGAAGCCCATGTTGACGCCGGCGTCATTCCCTTCACTGGGACAAT
>Ga0182738_1000464_pt1 | contig 57513 bp, 52 predicted proteins | sample eDN5th30CBELigMG_FD_128876 | JGI IMG/M metagenome (GOLD analysis project Ga0182738, IMG submission 128876) | Enriched Miracle-Growth compost microbial communities from Emeryville, California, USA - eDNA 5th pass 30_C BE-Lig MG (version 2)... ... | reverse complement strand
CCCGTGGTGCGCCCGGACGGTTCGGACTCAGCGACCTTCGACAACGTGCTCGAACTGCTGATGCTGGCGGGCCGCTCCCTGCCGCATGCGGCGATGATGATGATCCCCGAGTCCTACCAGGGCCGGGAGGATCTGAGCGATGAACTGAAGGGCTTCTACGCTTACCACGCGTGCCTGATGGAGCCGTGGGACGGCCCGGCGGCGGTCTGCTTCACCGACGGCCGTGTGATCGGTGCGACGCTCGACCGTAACGGCCTCCGGCCCGGACGCTGGGTCGAGACCAACGACGGCATGGTCGTGCTCGGTTCGGAGATCGGCCTGCTCGACATCCCGCCGGAGAACATCAAGCGTCTCGGCCGCCTGCAGCCCGGCAAGCTCTTCCTGGTCGACCTGGAGCAGAACCGGATCATCGAGGACGAGGAACTCAAACGAGAGATCTCGACCCAGCAGCCATACGCCGAGTGGTTCAACAACTCGTCGGTTCACTTCGACGACCTGCCCACGGCCTATGTGACGATGACCGGGATCCAGCCGACTCCGCGGCGCCAGAAGGCCTTCGGCTACAGCCAGGAGGACCTGCGCGTCCTGATCACGCCGATGGCCGCGACCGGGGCCGAGCCGATCGGCTCGATGGGCAACGACTCGGCACTTCCGGTCCTTTCGGACAACCGGCCGCCGCTCTACAGCTACTTCAAGCAGCTCTTCGCCCAGGTCACGAACCCGCCGATCGATCCGATCCGCGAGGAGATCGTGATGAGCCTGTCGGCGGGGGTCGGCGCCGAACAGAACCTGCTCAGCGAAACCGAGCAGCATGCCCATCAGCTCAGCCTGAACCAGCCGATCCTGATGAACCAGGAGCTGGAGACGATCCGCCACGTCAACCACGACATCTTCCGGGCGGACACGATCGACATCACCTGGGATGTCGCCGAAGGCACCGCCGGCATCAAGTCCCGACTCGATGCGATCTGCTTCGAAGCCGAGGAGGCGATTGAAAAGGGCTTCAACATCCTGATTCTTTCCGACCGTCGCACCGGTCCCCGCCGGGTGCCGATCCCGGCGCTGCTCGCGGTCGGAGCGGTCCACCACCACCTGGTCAGGGCGGGAACTCGCCTGCGGGCCGGCCTGATCCTCGAATCAGGTGAGCCTCGCGAGGTTCACCACATGGCCACCCTGATCGGCTACGGCTGCTCGGCGATCAACCCTTACCTGATGCTGGACTCGGTCGACGACCTGGTCGTCAGCGGCCTGGTTCCGGACATGGAGTCGCCGGAGAAAGCCCAACGCAACGTGGTCAAGGCGATCGGCAAGGGTCTCCTGAAGACGATCTCGAAGATGGGAATCTCGACGATCCAGTCCTACTGCGGTGCCCAGATCTTCGAAGCGGTCGGGCTGGAGCGAGACCTGATCGACCAATACTTCACGGGCACGGCGTCCCGGATCGGCGGTATCGGCCTCGACGTGATCGCCCAGGAGACCATGGAACGGCACGCCTCGGCCTTCCCCGGTTCGGGCGATGACCTGCTCCCGGTCGGTGGCGTCTACGCTTGGCGGCGCGACGGTGAGTTCCACCAGTGGAACCCGGAAACCGTCTCGCTGGTCCAGCATGCGGTCCGCGGCGAGGGCGGCTCGGCCCAGGACAAGTACGACGAATTCGCCGAGCAAGTCAACGAGATCGCCCTGAAGCGGGCGACCCTGCGTGGCCTGTTCAAGCTGAAGGCGATCGAATCCGGGCCGATCCCGATCGAGGAGGTCGAACCGGCCCAGGAAATCGTCCGTCGCTTCGCGACCGGGGCGATGTCGCTCGGCTCGATCTCCCGGGAGAGCCACGAGAACCTGGCGATCGCGATGAACCGCCTCGGCGGCAAGTCGAACACCGGTGAGGGCGGGGAGGACCCGGTCCGCTTCACCCCCGACGAAAACGGCGACTCGCGTCGCTCGGCGATCAAGCAGGTGGCCTCCGGCCGATTCGGCGTTACTTTCCACTATCTGGCCAACGCCGACCAGCTCCAGATCAAGATGGCGCAGGGCGCGAAGCCCGGCGAGGGCGGCCAGCTGCCCGGCCACAAGGTCGACCGCTACATCGGCTCGGTCCGCCACACGACACCTGGGGTCAGCCTGATCTCGCCGCCGCCGCACCACGACATCTATTCGATCGAGGACCTCAAGCAGCTGATCTACGATCTGCGCTGCTCGAACCCCGAGGCGTCGGTCTCGGTCAAGCTGGTCTCCGAAGTCGGTGTCGGCACCGTCGCCGCGGGCGTGGCCAAGGCCAACGCCGACCACGTGCTGATCGCCGGCCACGACGGCGGCACCGGTGCTTCCCCGCTTTCTTCCGTCCACTCGGCCGGCATCCCGTGGGAAATCGGTCTCGCCGAGACCCAGCAGACCTTGATCAAGAACGATCTGCGTTCACGGATCACCGTCCAGACCGACGGTCAGCTCAAGACCGGCCGCGACGTGGTGATCGCCGCGATCCTCGGGGCCGACGAGATGGGTTTCTCGACGGCGCCGCTGATCGCCTCCGGCTGCATCATGATGCGAGCCTGCCACCTGAACACCTGCCCGGTCGGAATCGCGACCCAGGACCCGCGACTGCGCAAGCGTTTCAAGGGCCAGCCCGAGCACGTGGTGAACTACTTCTTCTTCGTGGCCGAGGAGGCCCGCAAGATCATGGCCGAGATGGGGGTGCGCTCGATCGACGAGCTGATCGGTCGTATCGAGCTGCTGGAGGCCGACGATGCGGTCGACCACTGGAAGGCGAAGGGCATCGACCTTTCCGGGCTGCTGGCTTGGCCGGAAGGCGTCGACCCGTCGGTCGACCGTCGCCGTACCCGGCCGCAGGAGCCGGTGCTCGACGACAATCTCGATTGGAAGCTGATCGAGCGTTCCAAGGAAGCGATCGAGGGCGGCGACCCGGTCGAGTTCGACATGGCGGTCAAGAACGTCGACCGCTGCGTCGGCGGGATCACTTCGAATGCGATCGCCAACGCGCAGGGAGCCAAGGGGCTGCCGGAGGACACGATCAAGGTGAACTTCCGCGGTGCGGCCGGGCAGTCCTTCGGTGGATGGCTTGCCCCGGGCGTCAGCTTCTCGCTTCGCGGCGAGGCAAACGATTACTGCGGCAAGGGGCTTTCCGGGGGGATCCTGGCGGTCTCACCGCCCGAAGGCGGCAGCTATCAGCCGGAAGAAAACGTGATCGTCGGCAACACGTCGCTCTACGGCGCGACCAAGGGCCGCGCCTTCTTCCGGGGCAGGGGCGGCGAGCGCTTCGCGGTCCGTAACTCGGGCGCTACCGCGGTAATCGAAGGAGTGGGTGACCATGGTTGCGAGTACATGACCGGCGGCACGGTGGTCGTGCTCGGGCCGACCGGGCGTAACTTCGCGGCCGGCATGAGTGGTGGCATCGCCTACGTGCTCGACGACGAGGAGCAGTTCGAAGCTCGGGTCAACCCGACCATGCTGGACCAGCTCGAAGAGCCGGACGAGAAGGACCGGATCGAGCTGCGCGGCCTTATCCAGGAGCATCTGGAGCGAACCGGCTCCGAGGTCGCCCGGCGGATCCTCGACGACTGGGACGAGATGTCCAGCAAGTTCGTCAAGGTCTTCCCGGTCGATTACAAGCGTGTTCTGGCGGAACTCGAAGCCGAGGGGGCCGGTGAACCGGGTGTCGGTCCCGAGGCCGACGATGTTGAGGTGATTGGCGAACCGGCGACCGGCGTCGCCTCGGAGAAGGGAGCCTGAGTATGGGCAAGCTCGGCGGATTTCTCGAGATTGAACGGGCCGGGATCCCGTACCGTGATCCCGAAGAGCGGGCCGGTGACTACAAGGAATTTGTCGTCAAGCGCTCCGACGAGGAGCTCTCGGACCAGGGCGCGCGATGCATGGAGTGCGGCGTTCCGTTCTGTCACAACGGCTGCCCGCTCGGCAATCTGATCCCGGACTGGAACGATCTGGTCTACCACGGCCGCTGGCAGGACGCGATCCGGCAGCTGCACGCGACCAATAACTTCCCCGATTTCACCGGTCGACTCTGCCCGGCGCCGTGCGAGGCGGCCTGCGTGCTGGAGATCAATGAAGGCCAGGCGGTCACCATCAAGCAGATCGAGCAGACGATCGCCGACCGCGCCTGGAAGGAAGGCTGGATCCGGCCCCGCCCGCCAAAGCGCGAAACCGGCCGGCAGGTCGCCGTGGTCGGTTCCGGCCCGGCTGGCATGGCCGCCGCCCAGCAGCTTCGTCGTGCCGGGCACAGCGTGACTCTTTTCGAGCGTGACGAGGCCGCCGGCGGCCTGGTTCGCTTTGGTGTGCCGGATTTCAAGATCGAGAAGACGGTGGTCGAGCGCCGCGTCCAGCAGCTGGTCCACGAAGGGGTCGAACTCAGGTGCGGCGTCGACGTTGGCGTCGATGTCACCGTCGAAGAGTTGCGTGAGAAGTACGACGCGGTGGTGTTGGCGACAGGATCCCGGGTCCCGCGGGATCTGCCGGCCCCCGGCCGCGAACTGGAAGGCGTCCACTTCGCGATGGAGTACCTCTACAGCCGCAACCGCTGGCTGGCGTCGGAGGTCGGTCCCAAGCCGACGGTCGAGGCTCCGGCCCCGGCGCCGATTTCGGCCAAGGGCAAGAACGTGGTCGTGATCGGTGGTGGCGACACCGGGGCCGACTGCGTCGGCCACTCGATCCGCGAGGGCGCCGCTCAGGTGGTCCAACTCGAATTGCTGCCGGAACCGCCTGAACATCGTCCCGACGATCGCACGCCCTGGCCGCTCTGGCCGACCAAGTTCCGACTCTCTTACGCGATGGAGGAGGCGACCGCGGTCGAGCGAGGCGAACAGGACTTCTCGGTCACCACCACGTCTTTCAACGGGGAAAGCGGCGTGGTCAGCTCGATCACTGTCGCCCGGGCGGGCGACGAGCCGCCCTTCGCTCCGATCGAGGGTTCCGAGTTCGAGATCAAAGCCGATCTGGTCCTGCTGGCGATGGGCTTCCTCCATCCTGAGCAGGAGCTGCTCGACAAGCTCGGCGTCGACAAGGACCAGCGCGGAAACGTCAAGGCCGGCACTTACGAGACCTCGATTCCGGGGGTCTTCGCGGCCGGTGACGCCCGTCGTGGTCAGTCGCTGATCGTCTGGGCCATCAACGAAGGTCGTCAGGCCGCTCGCATGGCTGACCGGTTCCTGAACACGCTGCCGTCGCCCTCGCCGGTCCCGCGTCAGCCGGATGTCCCAACCGGCAACGTCAGCCCGGCCGATGAAGGCCCGGAGGGACCGCCGAAGCACGTCGCCCCCGGGATGGGACCGGACCCGAGCGCCACAGCCCCCGGCTTCGCCAAGGAGTAGGCGCCAGCCTGCGGCCTGCGGCGCGCGGCCCGACTCGCGCCCGGAGCGGCGAATTCGCCGGCCGAGTCGAGAAGCACCGAGGTTGAGGTTTTCTGTCGATACGACCGAAAACTTCAATCTGGTGGGTCACCGGGTCCGTGCGGCGTTCCGAGTTCCCGGTTTTTTCACGGGCCGGCGTTCTCCGAGTTCGCGGATCGTGAAGGGCCGGGGTCAGGGCGCGCCGGCTGGGGGAGTGCCATCCGGCGCTTTCGGGCCCCAACTGGCGCTGGCCGGGCCGTTGATCGGCACCGGGTCGCCACCGACCACAGGGGCCCCACGCAGCACGTCGAAGAACGCCTTGGCCCGGGAGGCGACTTCGCGTACATCGCTCTTGATGCCCTGTCCTCCGTACCCGTGGAGGTCTGAAGTCAGCCCGTTCGCGTCGATTCCTGCCGCCTGGGCCAGATAAAGCGAGCGCTTCATGTGGAAGCCCTGGGTGACGATGGTGGCGCTGGTCACCCCGAAGATCTGTTTCGCCCGCTCCATGGTGGCATGAGTGTTGAAACCTGCGTGGTCGGTGTAGATCACCTTGCCCGGGACGCCCTCGGCCATCAGGGCGCGCCTCATGGTCGTCGGCTCGTCGTAGGTCCACTGGCCGTGATCACCAGAGACCAGGATCTTGTCGACCTTGCCGTCCTTGAAGAGAGCGGCGGCCTGATCGACCCGATCGGCCAGCATCATGCTCATCGTCCCGTCCGAGTTCACCATCGCGCCGGGCACGATCGCCACCTCGGCGTGTTCGGCCTCGGTCGGGCTGTTCCAGATCTCGCCGTCGGAATCGATCAGAACGATCAGGTTGGTCACCAGGACCAGCAACAGGCCGAGCCCGGCCAACAGGATGAAGGCGACGATCAGCCGACGACGCCACGGCGAGGGACGCCGCGCGCGGATCTTGGGAGGAGCCAGGACGGACAGGGATTCGGCATGAGATCCGGTTTCCATCCCGATCACGCTACCAGCGAACGCGGCCCCTGCCCAGTGGTGGGTCGGATTTCCGGTGAAGGCGCCGGAAATCCGACCCAGCGCGGCGTAGACTCGCGTCGGAATGGGACATGGGCACGATCACGGCGAGGGCGGTCACAGCCATGGCCCCGGGGCATACCGGGAGGCCGACCGTCGGGCGCTGCTGATTGCGGCCGGTCTGACCGCCGGCTTCATGGTCGCCGAAGTGGTCGGTGGCCTGCTCACCGACTCGTTGGCTCTGCTCGCCGACGCCGGTCACATGTTCTCCGACAGCTTCTCGCTCTTCCTCGCCCTCGGGGCCGTCGCCCTGGCCGCCCGTCCGGCCACGGCACGCCGAACCTACGGCTTCAAACGCGCCGAGATCCTCGCTGCCCTGATCAACGGGATCCTGCTGGTCGTGGTCTCGGTCTGGATCGTGGCCGAAGCGATCAGCCGGATCGGGGACCCACCCGAAGTGTTGGGCGGCTGGATGCTGGTGGTCGCCGTGGCCGGACTGCTGGTCAACCTGATCGCCGCCTGGGTGCTCGCCAGGTCGGCCGGAGAGAGCCTGAATGTGAAGGCCGCTCTTCGCCACGTGCTGGCCGATGTCGCCGGCTCGGTCGGGGTGATCATCGCCGCGCTGATCATCCTGGTCACCGGCTGGGAGCTGGCCGACCCGATCGTCTCGATCGTCATCTCGGTCCTGATCGCGGCCAGTGCCTGGTCGATCCTCCGCGACTCGGTCGACGTGCTGCTCGAAGCCGCACCGCCCGGCCTTGACACCGAGGAGATCGGATACGCGATGGTCGCTCTGCCCGGCGTCGAGGAGGTGCATGATCTTCACATCTGGCAGATCACCTCTGGAATGCCGATGCTGAGCGCCCATGTGCTGGTCGGCCCTGGCGACGACTGCCACGGACTGCGGCGCGACCTCGAACGATTGCTCGAGGACGAGTACGAAATCGACCACACCACGCTCCAAGTCGAACACCTGAGCAACCAGCCCCCGATCCCGGCAGATCAGCTCTGAAAGCACCCGAAGTCAGAGCCGCCCCATCAATCCATTGATGGCCTTGGGGCGGCGGGTTTCTCGTGGAGGCGGAGCGAAGCTCGCCGACTCGGTGATGTCAGCTTCGGCGTCCGGGACCGACGCTACCTTCTGGATCGTGAACTGGTTTGATGGGCGGTTGGCCGCCTTCGACATAGAAACCACCGGGACCGACACGGAGTCGGACCGGATCGTGACCGCGGCCGTGAGCCTGGTCGGCGGGGGCGAGGAGTCGGTCAGCAGGGACTGGTTGGTCGACCCTGGGATCCCGATCCCGCCCGAAGCGACCGCGGTTCACCGGATCACCGACGAAATGGTTCGTCGGGACGGCGTTCCCGCGGCGGTAGCTACGGAGCAGCTCACCGCGATCCTGGCTGAGGCGCTCGCGCAAGGCACGCCGATCGTCGCCTTCAACGGACGTTTCGACCTCACGATCCTCGACCGTGAGGCACGGCGCCACGGGGTCGTGCCGCTGATCGAGAGGGTCGGGGGCAGCGACGGATTGCTGGTGATCGACCCCTATGTCCTCGACAAGCAGGTCAACCGTTTCCGCAAGGGCCGCCGCAACCTGAGTCTGCTCTGCGAAGCGTTCAACGTGCCGTTGACGGACGCTCACGCGGCCGGCGCCGACGCCCTCGCGGCCGCCCGGCTGGCCTGGCGCATGGGGACCATGTATCCCGAGATCGGTGAGATGGACGTCTTCGAGCTGCATGAGCAGCAGATCGGGTGGGCTCTTGAGCAGGCCGCGTCGCTCCAGCGCTACTTCTCCGAGCAAGGTCGCCCGGACCTGGTCGAAGGCGCCTGGCCGGTGGTTCCGGTCGGGCACGCGGTAGCGCATCAGGACCGGCTCGCCGCCTGAGCACTATCACTGAGACAATCGTCTCGTGAGTGAAGTCCACGACGAGACGGATCACCTTGAAGTAGAACTGGACGAGCGCGAGGAGATCAACCTCCTCGACGAGCTGGGCGGACCGCAGGGGATCGCCGACTCGAGCATTCCGGGTCTGGTCTTCGTGATCGCCTACACGGTCTCCGGTCAGAGGCTGGAGCTGGCCGCCGGCATCGCGGTGGGCATCGCGCTGCTGATCTCTCTGATCCGTTTGATCCGGGGAGAGCGGGCCCGGTACGCGGCTTCGGGGTTCTTGGGGGTGGCTTTGGCCGCCTTCATCGCCACCCGGACCGGCAAAGCCGAGAACTTCTTTCTACCCGGGCTGTTCTTCAACGCCGGCTATGCCCTGGCCTATGCCGTATCGATCGCGATTCGCTGGCCCCTCATGGGGGTGTTCATCGGACCTCTGATCGGCGAAGGGATGAACTGGCGCAGCGACCCGGCCCGGGTCAAGCTCTTCAACCGGATCAGCTGGCTCTGGGTCGGAACTTTCCTGGTGCGGCTCGTGGTTCAGCTTCCCCTCTATTTCTCGGGCGCGCTGGTCGCGTTGGGAATCGCCAAAACGGCAATGGGGCTGCCGATCTTCGCCCTGGCGATCTATCTCAGTTACCTGATGCTCAGAGCTGCCGGGATCGATTTGAAGCAGAAACCCGAAGCAGAGGAAACCGGCTGAAAATCGGCCCCGAATGGAGGCCGCCGCGCCGTTGACATACAATGTCTGGCCGCCGTTGTCTCCCTCTTCATCACCCACACGAACCGGTGCGACGTCTGAAAACGCCGCCGCCAACCCGGATGCGAGTTCGCGCCCCAGGCGAAAGGAAGTCCCGATCCGGTTGCGGGTCGGCGCCTCGGAAGGTCTCTACCGGATTCGCCCCTTCGAGATGGTGGTCCGCGCCCATCCCCCCGAGCGCCCCGGTGATTTCCGGGACGTGGCCGAGCTCTGGACGCTTGACAAAGAAGAATTCGGTTCCCGGGGCCGGATCGACACCACGATGGGGGTCGGCATGGCCGCGGCCGCCTGGGCGCCGCTCCGCAGCCTGCTCGAGGCGGACATCCCCGACCGGTTGGAACTGAGCGACGCCGAGGTGCTGGACCTGCTCGACGGGGCAGCCGAGCGGCTTGAGACCTCCGGAGTGATGCTGGAGTGGGATCCCGACCTGAGCCAGAACCTGACCGGCAAGGTCGTCGTGGGCAGCACCGGCCGACTCAGCCAGAGCGTTCCTGACGTCTTCGACCAGAACGCCCTGCAGGGATTCTCCTGGCAGCTCTCGCTGGACGGGATACCGCTTTCCGAAGAGGAGATGGCGCTGGTCGCCGATGCCGACGGGCCGATCGCCCGGCTGCGTGAGCAGTGGGTGCTGGTCCCGAGGGTGATGTCCGAACGGGCCCGGCATCCGGACCTGAAGCCGCTGTCGGCGATCGATGCCCTCAGCGTCGCCCTCACCGGCAGCACCGTGGTCGATGGCCAGCGGGTCGAGGTGGAGGCCACGGGATGGGTAGCTCAACTGCGTGAAGAGGTCACCGGCGACGGCGACCAGCAGCTGGTCGAACCGCCGGCCACCCTCAACGCGACCCTGCGCGAGTACCAAGTCGAGGGCCTGCGCTGGCTCCATCGGATGACCTCGCTCGGGCTGGGTGGCTGCCTTGCCGATGACATGGGCCTGGGCAAGACCGTGATGCTGATCTCGCTCCACCTGCACCGGCGCCTCAACCCGCAGACCGCCGGCCCGACCCTGGTCGTCTGCCCGGCCTCGTTGCTCGGCAACTGGGAGCGGGAAATCAAGCGCTTCGCCCCGACCGAGACCGTACGCCGCTACCACGGGCCGAACCGGAGCCTCGACCAGATCACCGGGGGCTTCGTGCTGACTACGTACGGCACGATGCGGCTCGACGCGGAGAAGTTCGAGAGCGTCTCCTGGGGGCTGCTGGTCGCCGACGAGGCCCAGCACGTGAAGAACCCCCGCTCGGCCGGCGCCAAGGCGCTGCGGACCATCCCGGCCCGGTCCCGGGTCGCCCTGACCGGCACCCCGGTCGAAAACAACCTGAGCGAGCTCTGGGCGATCCTCGACTGGACCACGCCCGGCCTGCTCGGCAGCCTCGGCAGCTTCCGCAAGAAGTGGGCCGACCCGATCGAGGTCGAGGGCAGCCAATCCGCGACCCGTCTCCTCAACCGACTCGTCCGGCCCTTCCTGTTGCGGCGCCGCAAGTCGGACCCGGGGATCGCCCCCGAACTTCCGCCGAAGACCATCACCGACCAGCCGGTCGAGCTCACGCCGGAGCAGATCAAGCTCTACGAGGGCGCGGTCCGCGAGAACATGCTTCAGATCCGAACCGCGGAGGGGATCAGCCGGCGCGGCCTGGTGCTCAAGCTGCTCACCTCGCTGAAGCAGATCTGCAACCATCCGGCCCAGTTCCTGGGAGAAGCGGGAGGACCGCTGGGGGAACGCTCGGGCAAGCTGGAGTTGCTCGACGAGTTGCTCGACACGATCGTCAGCGAGGAAAGCTCGGTCCTGGTCTTCACCCAATACGTGGCGATGGCCAAATTGCTGGCCCGGCATCTGAAGGAACGCGAGATCGACGCGATGCTGCTTCACGGCGGGACCGCGGTTCGCCAGCGCGAACGGATGGTCGAGCGTTTCCAGAACGGCGAGGTGCCGGTCTTCCTGCTTTCGCTGAAAGCGGCGGGTACCGGGCTCAACCTGACCCGCGCCGATCACGTGATCCATTACGACCGCTGGTGGAATCCGGCGGTGGAGGAACAGGCGACCGACCGGGCCCACCGGATCGGTCAGGAGAAGTCGGTCCAAGTCCACCGTCTGATCGCCGAAGGGACGATCGAAGACCGGATCGCCTCGATACACGAAACCAAGCGCGAACTCGCCGACGCGATCGTCAGCACCGGTGAAGCAGCCCTGACCGAACTCAGCAACGAGGATCTGGCCGAACTGGTCGAGCTGCGCAACGCCGGCTGAACAGCGGTACTTCCCTGCATTTGCCGGGTTTAGTTGGTGTCCAGTCCTCGAGTCAAGCAGGTGGGAGACCATGGTCAGAAAAGCATTTGCGGGGGTACTCGCCGTCGTGGCGGTCTTGTTCATGGCCGACGGAGCCTCGGCCGACCCTCACGTGGACGCTCAGTTCCCGGTGTCGGGAGTGCCCGGCCAGGTGACCGAAGGGCCGGATGGAAACGTCTGGTTCACGCTTTCCGGTTCGAGTGAGGACAAGGAGTTCGGACGGATCACCCCTGACGGCACGGTCACGGAATACGACACTCCCAACGACCAACCCGTGACCGGCATCTCACCGGGTCCGGCCCACGGATCGGACGCCAACGCCATCACCCGGATCTGGATGACCCAGGTCGACGGAATGGTCGAGTGGAATCCGGCCGGCGCGACGGGCACGGTCTACGGACTGCCGGCCGGCCCGGGCTCACCCGGAATGCCCGATCCCCGAGATATCGCGCTGTACGGATACGACCTGTGGGTCGCTGACGGCGCCAAGGGTCTCCTCGAGTTCGATCCGAGCACTCTTTTCCTGAACGCACCCAGCTTCGCCTACAACCTTCCGGCGACATCGGTCGCCGCCGCCGGGGACCGCATCTGGTGGGGGACCGACGATGGTTATGTGTGGGACGCGTACTACGACAACAACGATTGGCCGGCTGATCCTGACTGGAGGGTCGGGCAGACCAAGGTTGACGGCGTTCCGGTCAACCTGGCCGGGGATGCCTCGGACCCGTGGACTATCGACGGCCTGGGCATGATGGCCTACACGGCATCCGCAGACCCGCAAGGGGCCGCAGCCATGGTCGACCAGTACGAGTTCGCGCCGAAGTACGCCGGGGCGAAGGTCGATGACCCGGTCGGGGTCGCAGCCGGCCCCGATGACAGCTACTGGGTCGCGGAGGGCGAGGGGGACAGGCTGGGTCAGCTGGCGCCGTCGGGCCGCTACTACGGCGAGCTCGACCTTCCGGACGGCAGCGACCCGGGCTATCTCGCCCAGGGATCGGACGACAACCTCTGGGTCGGCCTCAGGGGCAGCAAGTCGATCGCCCGGATCGCCGGCCTCCCCGCCAGCCCCGCGATTCCGCGGATGTCCGGCCTCCGCGTGAAGGTCAAGGGACGGAGGGCCGCAATCCAGATGAAGCTTAATGTCGCCGGAACGGTGAAGGTCTGGCTGAAGCGGAGCCTGAAGCACCGCCGGCACAAGTTGGTCAGGAAGATGGTCGTGAAGAAGCCGGCCGGCAGCAACTCGATCGTCCTCGCCAAACGCCTCGCGCGCGGCGGCTTCAAGGTCACGGTCCGCTACCAGGCGCCGATCGGATCCTGGGGCGTGAGTACCGGCAGCTGGAACGAATTGAGGAGCTTCAAGGTTCGACGCTAGGGGAGCGGTCATACTTGTCGAATGACGGAGACCGCAAGCGACACCGGCCGAACCTGGCGAGGGCAGACGATCGAGGAACGCCAGGCCGATCGCCGTGAACGGTTGATCGAGGCCGGGATCGAGCTCTTCGGCACCCGCGGATACGCGAACACGCCGGTCAAAGCGATCTGCGAAGAAGCAGGGCTTACCGAGCGGTACTTCTACGAAGCCTTCGAAGACCGGGAGGACCTGCTCGACGCGATCTACTCGATCGTGCTGACCGATTGCCGGCAGGCCACACTGGAGGCGATCCGCAGCTCCGGAGACGACCTCGAAGCCTCGATGCGGGCCGGGCTGACCGCCTTCGCCCGCGAACTGACCCGGGATCCACGCCGGGCTCGGATCCAGGAGATCGAGATCGTCGGGGTCAGCCCGGAAATGGAACGAAAGCGGCGCGATTCGATCCACGCTTTCGCGGGCATCGTCGCCGACCGGACCCGGGAGTTGGGCGGCCAGGAACAGATCGGACCATTGCGGCTGGATGTGATCGCCCTGGGGCTGGTCGGTTCGGTCAACGAGCAGCTGATCGACTACGTGCTCGGCTATCTCGAAATCTCGCTGGAAGACCTGATCGAGAACCAGATCGCGGCGTTCGATGCGGTGGCTCGCCAGCTGCTCGAGTAGCCGACCCAATTGACAAAGGCTCGTGTCACATCTGCCAGAATGTCGACATGAGTGACACGCAGGCAGTTCGGCCGAAGACGATCGTCATCACCGGTGCCGCCCGGGGAATCGGCCTCGCCACCGCGACGATCCTCGCTTCCCGGGGCCACCGGATTGTGATGGCCGATCTCGACGGTGACCTGGTCGCCGAGGAAGCCGGGAAAATCGGGGGTCGCGCGGACGGCTTCAGCCTCGACGTGACCGACCGGGACGCGTTCCGCGAGCTCCTGGGGCGGGTCGAATCCGAGCACGGTGCGATCGATGTGTTGGTCAACAACGCCGGGATCGCCTCAGCCTCGGTCAACATCCTCGACCAGGAACCGGCGATCACGGAACGCACAATTGACATCAACCTCAAGGGGACGATGAATGGCACGATCGAGGCGATCGCCCTGATGGCCCCGCGAGGTCGCGGGCACGTGGTCAATGTCGCCTCCCTGGCCGGGATCCTCGGCGTGCCCGGACTGGCTGCCTATGCCGCCTCGAAATTCGGCGTGGTCGGTTTCACCGAATCGGTACGAATGGAGTTCGCCGACCAGGGGCTGAAATTCACCTGCGTCATGCCCGGTCCGGTCGAAACCGGAATGATGGACGGCACGGCGTCTTCGCCGGTCGTCTCGATGTTGAAGCCCGAGGAGATGGCCGCCGCGATCGTCGAAGGGATCGAAGCGGAAAAGCCCAGAGTTGCCCTGCCGAAGTCCAGCTACCTGCTGGCCCGGCTCTCCTCGGTCGTGCCCCCTGGTTTTGCGATCAAGCTGGGTCGATGGACCAGGATCGACCAGATCTATACCCACATCACCCCCGGCGCCCGCGACGAATACGAGAAGCGCATCCGGCGCTGAACGGCCGCGTCGGCCCCGCGCACTATCGTGGGGCGATGACTCGGTCCCAGAAACCCGGCGCCCCTGACGCCGAGGCGACCGCCGCAACGGTCGAGGCGGTCTGGAGGATCGAGTCCGCCCGCGTGATCGCCACGCTCTCGCGACTGACCGGTGATGTCGGACTGGCCGAAGATATGGCTCAGGAAGCGCTCATCGCCGCACTCGAGAGCTGGCCGAATTCCGGTGTGCCCGAGAACCCGTCCGCCTGGCTGATCACCACCGCCAGAAACCGCGGCATCGATCGCATCCGCCGCGACAAGGTGCTGCGGGAGAAGTATCAAGAGGTCGCATCGGAGATCGATCTTGCCGGGCCGGAACCGGGCCCTGAGCAGGCCATGCTCGACGAGGACCGAATCGGCGATGACGTGCTGACCCTGATCTTCACCGCCTGCCATCCGGCGCTGACCGCCGAAAGCCAGGTCGCGTTGACCCTGAAGACGCTGGCCGGACTCTCGACTGAGGAGATCGCGCGCGCCTTCCTGGTTTCCAAAACGACGATCTCCCAGCGGATCGTGCGAGCAAAACGGACTCTGGCCGAATCTGAGATCCGCTTCGAACCACCGGCCCCGGAAGAGATGGGCGAGCGTCTCGGTGCGGTGCTGGGGGTCGTCTATCTGATCTTCAACGAGGGATACTCGGCCACGACCGGTGAGGAATGGATGCGCACGGAGCTTTCGGCCGAAGCACTCAGGCTAGGACGGATTCTGGCCGGTCTCGCCCCGGCCGAGCCGGAGGTTCATGGACTGGTCGCGTTGATGGAGATCCAAGCCTCTCGGTTCCCGGCCCGGATCGGAGCGGATGGGGAGCCGGTGCTGCTGATGGATCAGGACCGCTCGCGCTGGGATCGTCTGCTGATTCGGCGCGGACTCGACCGTTTGGAGCTGGCCCGGGATCTGGGCGGCTCGGGACCGTACTTTCTCCAGGCCTCGGTCGCCGCCTGTCACGCCCGGGCGCTGACGCCGGAACAGACGGATTGGAGCCAGATCGTGGGCTTCTACGACGAGCTGCTCGCGCTCCGCGACACCCCGGTGGCGCGCCTCAACCGGGCGGTTGCCGTTTCGATGGCCGGAGATACCGAGAAGGCGCTCGAGATCGTGGATGAGCTCGCCGGAGACCGGAGGATGGAGGGCTATCACCTGCTGCCGAGCGTTCGCGGCGATCTACTGGAAAAACTCGGCCGCGGTCAGGAGGCGGCGGCAGAGTTCACCCGCGCCGCTTCACAGACCGGCAACGAGCAGGAACGTAAGGTGCTCGAGGGCCGGGCCCTGAGGGCGAAAGAAAAATCTTCGGGCTGATGTCGATTTTCGCCTCTGCCGTTCGTTCATATTGCAATGGTCAAATCCGAAGACCACGAAAAAGAGGAGAAAAAGATGCGCTGCATGGTGATTGTCAAGGCAACCGAAGATTCCGAAAACGGAGTGATGCCATCCGAGAAGGACCTTGCCGAGATGGGCAGCTTCAACGAAGAACTGGTCAACGCCGGCGTGATGCTGGACGGCGATGGCCTGCAGCCGAGCTCGAAAGGCGTGCGGCTCGAATACTCCGATGACGAGGTGAAGGTGATCGATGGTCCGTTCGCCGAAACCAAAGAGCTTGTCGCCGGATACTGGATCTGGGAGGTGAAGAACCTCGAGGAAGCGATCGAATGGGCGAAACGGGTGCCCTTCAACCACGGCGAGAGCACCGAGATCCGGCCATTCTTCGAGGTCGAAGACTTCGGCGACGAGATGACGCCGGAGCTGCAAGAGCGCGGGGCTGCCCTCGAGGCGAAGATCAAGGAGCAGAGGGACGCCTGACGGGCGGCAATCCGCAAGCTGGAACGCGAGAAGGGGACCCTCGGGTCCCCTTCTCGCGTTCCTATGAATCGTTTGGCTCCTACTTGCCGCCCGGAAGGCGGGACTCGAAGAACGCCATCACGTCCGGCTCAGCCGTCGCGACGACGCCACCGTGAGTCGCGCCTGGGTAGACCTTGTAGTCGACCTTGTCGCCATTCTCGAGCAGCTTCGGTTCGAGCATGTCGGTCAAGATCTTGGGCACCGTGCTGTCGGCGTCACCCTGAGCCAGCAGAATCGGCGCGCTCGTCTTCACGGCCGGATTCTGAGCGTCCAGGATCTCGTACATCCGGGTCCGGTCATAGCCGGGGCGAATCATGTTCGCCGGGGCGAGGCCGCCCAGCTTGCTCGGGACCGCGAGCTCCGAGAGGCAATCGCTCTTGGTGTCCGGCCAGAAGGCCAGGAAGTCATCCGAGAGCAACTCGTTCTGGTTGATTTCGGGGTAGACGGCGGTCATGCCCCGGACCAGCAACGTCGCGAGCGCGCTGAGCGAGTTCGGGGTCGGGTAGGCCGAGAGTGCCTGCGCCATGAACTTGAAGTTCGAAGCAGGTGCGTAGGCAACCGTGCCCTTGAGCTTGATGCCCTTGCCGTAGCCGGCGGCCAGACCGGCAGCCCAGAGGGCCGCGTGGCCGCCCTGCGAATGGCCGGCGATCAGGTACTTCTTCGAGATCTTCAGGCCAAGCTGGCGCGAGGCACTGACGATGTCCAGCACGCTGCGGCCCTCGGGAACCCCGACCAAGAAGGGATGGAGCCCCGGCGTGCCGAGACCCTGGTAATCGGTGCGGGCGACCGCATAGCCGGCCTTCAGCCACTCGTTCATCTCGGGATCGGTGTAGGAGATGTATGGGTCAGCGACCCCGCCCTTGGTGTTACGAGAGGGAGCACACTTGTCGGCGATCCCGGTCGTGCCGTGGCCGTAGGTGATGACCGGCCAGCCGCCCTTTGGCGCTTTGCCCTTCGGGATCGCGATTGAACCGGAGACCGCAACCATCTTGCCGGTCGCGCTCTTCGAGGTGTAGAGCACCAGCTTGTTGACCGCCGCGCTCCTGAGCGGCACCGAGCCGCCGGCCTTGCGCTGCCAGATCAGCTTGCCGTGAGCGGCCGGGAGCTTCTTCGGCGGCTTGTAGAACTTGAGGCCAGCCGGTCCCTTGCGCGGACCTTTCTTCGCCTTCTTCTTTCTCTTCTTCTTGGTCTTCTTGCCGTTCTTGGTCTTCTTAGCGGCCGCATCGGCATTCACCGGTTGGGCCGTCTCGATGATCAGCGCGGCGCTGAGCACCATCGCCAGGGCAAGCAGGACTGCTCGCAGGCGGTTGATTTCCAGTGTCAAGATCTCTCTCCAGTCGATTTCGGTGCCTGGGTCGATTGATTCGACCCCCGGAAACTGTACTCCTGAACCCCGTTCGGTTTCGGAAGGTGCGGTGCATCAGTCCGCCTGTCCGTTGCGCACAGGATGAGCTTTTGCGAAACACTTGCGGAATGACCGACATCCTTTCTCGCCGTGACGTCCAGTTCTTGCTCAACGAATGGCTTGATGTGGAGAGGCTGACCGAGCGAGACCGGTATAGCGACCAGACCGTCGATGACTGGAATGACGTGCTCACCCTGGCTGAAAAGGTCGCGGAGGACCAGTTCCAGCCTCACAATCGCAAGGCCGACTTGAACGAGCCGGCGATTGGAGATGACGGGAAAGTCGTCCTGATCCCCGAGGTGGCCGAAGCGCTCGAAGTGCTGGGGGAGACCGGCCTGATGGCAGCGGCGATGCCAGAGGAAGTCGGTGGCATGTCGCTCCCCGCGACCGTCTCCAGCGCGATCTTCGCCTGGCTCCATGCCGCCAACGTGGGCACTACCGCGTACCCGATGCTGACCGCCGGTGCCGCCAACCTTTTGATCGCCAACGGTTCGGAGGAGCAGGTCGATACCTGGGTCAAGCCGATGGTCGAGGGGCGCTTCCACGGCACCATGTGCCTTTCCGAGACCCAGGCCGGTAGCTCTCTTTCCGACATCACGACCAAAGCCGTGCCCCAGGACGACGGCACCTACCGGGTGTTCGGCAACAAGATGTGGATCAGCGCCGGCTCCCACGAGCTTGGCGAGAACATCGTGCACCTGGTCCTGGCCAAGATCCCGGGAAGCCCGCCCGGAGTCAAGGGGATCAGCCTCTTCATCGTGCCCCGGTTCCTGTTGGACGAGGATGGGAACATCGGTGAACGAAACGACGTGGTGCTGGCCGGGGTCAACCACAAGATGGGCTTCCGCGGCACGGTCAACACGGTGCTCGGGTTCGGTGAAGGCGAGTACGAGCCCGGCGGCGAGTCCGGTGCGATCGGCTACCTGATCGGGGAACCGAACCGCGGTCTCGCTTACATGTTCCACATGATGAACGAGGCGCGGATCGGGGTCGGGCTGGGTGCCACGGCACTCGGCTACACCGGCTATCTCAAGTCGCTCCGCTATGCGCGCGAACGTCCTCAGGGCCGCAATCTCGCGTCGAAGAATCCGGAGGATCCACAGATCCCGATCTCCGAGCACACCGACGTCAAGCGGATGCTCTTGGCCCAGAAGAGCTACGTCGAGGGCGCGCTCGGACTGGAGCTCTACTGCTCCCGCCTGGTCGACGACGAGATGACCGCGCCGGAAGAAGAAGACCGGGCGAAAGCATCGCTGCTGCTCGAGATCCTCACGCCGATCGCCAAGAGTTGGCCCTCGCAGTGGTGCCTGGAGGCGAACTCGCTCGCGATCCAAGTCCACGGCGGTTACGGCTACGCGCGCGAGTACGACGTCGAACAGCATTACCGCGACAACCGCCTCAATCCCATTCACGAAGGGACCCACGGCATCCAGGCACTCGACCTGCTGGGCCGCAAGGTGACGATGCAGGGCGGCGCCGCTTTCGGGGCACTGTTCGAGAAGCTCACGGCGACGATCGAAGAAGCCAGGGAGGCCGGGGGAGAAGCGGCAGAGCTGGCCGAGCAGCTCCAGGCCGCTCTCGGACGCCTGGCGGAGACCACGGCCAAGCTCTGGGCCGACCGGGATCCGGAACTGGCGCTGGCCAACGCGACGGTCTATCTCGAAGCGGCCGGCCATGTGGTGATCTCCTGGATCTGGCTGCAGCAGTTTCTCGCCACGATCGGCAAGGAAGGCGACTTCTACGAAGGCAAGCGTCAGGCCGCCCGTTATTTCTTCCGCTTCGAGTTGCCAAAGACCGGGCCTCAATTCGATTTGCTGAGCAGCCTCGACCGAACCACCCTCGAGATGGAGGACGCCTGGTTCTAGCGGTGAGGCCCGACGCGAAAGACAGTGAACTGGTACGGATCGGCGCGGCCGAAACGGCCCGGCGGATCCGCGGCGGCGAGCTGACGGCGACCGAAGCGGTGGAAGCCTCGATCGCCCGGATCGAAGCGCTCAACCCGCAACTCAACGCGGTGGTCACCCCGACCTTCGAAGCGGCCCGGGCCGAGGCCGCCGCGGCGGACCGTCGACTGGCCGAATCAGGCTCCGCGGAGGTGCCGCCGCTTCTCGGGGTTCCGGTCACGATCAAGGACTGCTTTCCGCTTGACGGGGTGCGCTTTACGGGCGGCTCGTGGTTTCACCGTGACGACATCGCCGACCACGATGCGCCGGCGGTCGCGAGGCTGCGGGATGCGGGTGCGATCGTGGTGGGGAAGACCAACATCCCCGACATGTGTTGGGGCTTTGAATCGGTCAATCCCGTCTTCGGCAGGACCGAGAACGCCCGTCGGCCCGGGCACTCGGCAGGTGGCAGCAGCGGCGGTGAGGCCTCGATAATCAGCGCCGGAGGCTCCGCGCTCGGCCTCGGCAGCGACATCGGCGGCAGCCTCCGCAATCCAGCGGCGAACAACGGCTGCGTTTCGCTCAAACCGACCAGCGGCAGAGTCCCGGACGAAGGACATGTGCCGGTGGTGCCGGATCAGGTTCGGCCCTGGAACCACGCCGGGCCGCTCGCCCGCCGGGTGGATGACCTGACAGTGGCGCTAGGCGTACTGGATGGGGGTGGGGAGGTCGAGCTGCCGGAGATCGAAGGGGTCCGCTGTCGGGTGTTCACGGGCAACCGGTCGATGCTGGTCAGCCCCGAGGTGAAATCCTCGATCCGCCGAGCCGCGGCCGCGCTCGGTGAGGCCGGCATGGCGGTCGAGCAGAGCCCCGCGCTACCTGTCCAGCGGATGACCGTGCTCTACTCGAACGTACTGCGCGAGCATGCGCTGCCGGAGATCAACCAGCAACTGGGCGGCGGTGAGGTCTTCAGCTGGCCGCGAGAGATGCGGAGGGCTTTGGCCGGCGAACCGAGGATCTCAGTGGAAGCGCTCAGTGTCTACGGGTACATCGCTTACGGAGGTCTGCTCAAACCCGGCGTGGGTGACAGCCTCGAGCAGGCGCACCGACTGAAGCAGCGCGTGATCGAGACGGTGGGCGAAGGAGTGCTGATCTGTCCTCTGCTCCTGAGTCGCCCCGCCCGGCACGGCGCCACCTGGGTGCCATTCACGCAGATTCCGATGGCGGTTCCCTTCAACATAAGCGGCCTGCCGGTGGCGATGGTGCCGGTCTACTGGACCGCCAACCGGCTGCCGCTCTCGGTCCAGGTAGTGGCGGGCACCGGCCGCGATGAACTGGCCCTCGCTGTCGCAAAAGCGCTGGAAATGCGGCTGGGCGGCTGGCGTCCGGTCGATCGGTAAAGCCGGTCTCCGCCGCCTTGACGGAGTAACGTTTCTCACATGGAATTGCCGATGGGAGGGTTTCCATCAGTTGGAAAGGTGCCATCGCTGCCGTCTGTTGCCGACGGGGCGAACTGGCTGGTCGATGGGGCGACCGTTGTCGCCGATCGCCTGAAGCTCCCGCACAACCGGCTCTACGACGAATGGGTTTCGACCCGCGACCCGGCCACCTGGCCGGAGCCCCCGCAGGGCAGGGGCCGTCCAGCAATGCTGATCCCCGGCTTCCTGGCCGGCGATCCGAGCCTTTCGCCGATGGCGCGCTGGCTCAAGCAGGGTGAGTGGAAGATGACCAAGAGCGGGATCAACTGGAACGTCGACTGCACCCAGGCGACGGTCGAATCGATCGAGGCCCGCCTCAGGGCGACCGTCGAGGAGACCGGCCAGAGAGCCTTGCTGGTCGGCCAGAGCCGTGGGGGATCGATGGGCAAGGTGGTCGCCGTGCGAAACCCCGACCTGGTCGAGACCCTGGTCACGCTCGGCTCACCGCTCAACGACCACCTCGACATACATCCCCGTGTCTGGTTCGGGATCGGCGTGATCAGCGGCTTGGGTGAACTCGGCATCCCCGGCTTCCTCAGCCGTGACTGCGCGAACGGGGAGTGCTGCCGCGAAACCCGGATCGCCTACGGACGGCCCTTCCCGAAGGACGTTCGCTTCATCTCCTTCTATTCGCGGACCGACAACATCGTCCGCTACGAGGCCTGTCTGCATAACGCGGCCGAGCAGATCGAGGTCGAGAGCAGCCATCTGGGCATGGGGCTCGATTCCGAGGTTTGGGTGCGGATGAGCGAGGAACTCCAGGCGTCGTGAGATGGCCGAGCTGAAGCAGCTCACCGCGCTCGATGCCCAATTCCTGGCGATCGAGGGCGATCGCAACTACGGTCACCTAGGCGGCCTGGCCATCCTCGACCCGTCGACCGCGCCCGGTGGCAAACTGACGATCGAGGATCTCAAGAGCCTTATCTTGGACCGGCTGCATCTGGTGGCGCCGTTCACCCAGCGGCTGGTCGAGGTGCCGTTCAGCATCGACTGGCCCTACTGGACCCAGGACGAACACTTCGACATCGGCTACCACTGCCGTGAGATCGCGCTGCCGGCGCCAGGCAGCAAGGACCAACTGCTCGAGCAGGTGGGCCGGATCTACTCGCGCCGGCTGGACCGCTCCCGGCCGCTCTGGGAGATCTACCTGATCCACGGGCTGGAAGGGGGTCGAGTCGCGTTGCTCTCGAAGTCCCACCACGCCGCTATCGACGGCATGTCCGGCAGCGAGATCCTGACCGCTCTCTACGACGTCACCCCGGAACCGCGGGATGCCGGCAAGCCCGAGCGGGAGCCCGACCCGACTCCGCCCGACGGCCGGGATCTGCTGATGATGTGGGCCCGGGGAATCCCGAGGGCGCCGCTCAACATCGCCGACCGGCTCGCCACCGTGGTTCCCCATGTCGACATGGCGGTCGCCGCCTTCGGCCTGCCCGGGAGCCGACGGATCAGCCGGGTGATGTCTCGGGTGCGAATCCGTTTCGGTGCCGAGGAGGAACAGGTGATCGAAAGGCCACCGGTCAAAGCACCCAAGGGGCCGTACGGCGCGCCGCTTTCGCCACATCGGGTGTTTGGCCTCGGTTCGGTCTCGCTCGATGATGTGAAGAAAGTCAAGAACGCTTTCGGCGTCAAGGTCAATGATGTCGTGATCTGCCTGGTCGCCGGGGCGGTACGGGAGCATCTGACCTTTCGAAACGAGCTTCCCGAAGAACCGCTGCTGGGAATGATCCCGGTCTCGGTCCGGACCGAGGAGGAGCGTGGCACGTTCGGCAACAAGGTCTCCGCGATGATCGCGCCGCTGCCGACCCACCTCGAGGATCCGGCCGAGCGGCTCGAGTACATCCACTCGGTGATGAGGGTCGCCAAGGAAGGGCACGATGCCCTCCCGGCGGAAACCCTGCGTGACCTGACCGCTTTCGTACCGCCGGCCTTGCACGCCCGGGCCGCCCGCGTGGTGACCCAGCTCGCGCCCCGATTCACCCGCCCACCGTGGAACGTGATCATCTCCAACGTGCCCGGCCCGCCGATCGACCTCTACTTCGCCGGCGCCCGCCTGGAAGCGATGTTCCCGCTTTCGATCATCTCGGACGGGATCGGTCTCAACGTGACCGTCATGAGTTATCGGGACTCCGTCGACATCGGCATCACCGCCGATCGTGAGCAGACCCCGGAAGTCCAAACCCTGATCGACGGCATGCAGTCGGAGCTGGACTTGCTGCTCGCGGCGGCCAGGGCCTCCGCCGGCTGATCCGAGCGCCTCAACGGGCCTGGTCTGAGACCTGTTGCAGGCGGGCTTCCTCCAGGTCGAGGATCCGCTGGGTCCGGTCGATCACCTCTGCCGAGTAGGTGCCGACCCGCCGGTGGTGGAGCATCCGCTCCCGCTCTGCTTGGAGCACCGCCAGCCGCAGCTCGACGTACTGCCTCGGGTTCCGGTCGAGGTCATCGTCCGGTGGCTTTTCACTTTCGTCGCGGATCAGGCTGTCGCGCTTTACCCGGTCGATCATGGCGGGACTCAGGTTCCGCTCGGAGGCCAGCCTGTCGAGCTCTGCGGTTCCCGCTTCCGAGAGCTCGCGGATCATGTCGCCGTACTGCTCCCGCATCTGTTCGGGATCGTCACCCTCGACTTTCAGCTTTCCGATCACCCAGGGCAGGGTCGACCCTTGGAGCAGCAGCATGATCGCCGCGCCGACGTAGGCGATCAAGACCAGCTCGGCCCGATAGGGCGTGTCGACCGGCAGGGTCAAGGCTGCCGCGACCGTCACCGCGCCGCGCATGCCAGACCAGGCGAGCACCGCCCCGGCCCGCCACCCCAGTGATTCCCGAATCCGGAACTCGATGTCGGCCGAGACCGCGGCGATCCGGTGCTCGACGCGCTCGGTGCCGTGGCGCAGCACGTCATCGGGAAGCTCGTCATGTTCGAGCTTCTCCTTGAAGTCATCGACCCGTGGTTTGGCGTCGGCCGCCCTCTGGTCGTCTCGCTTGATCATCGCGACCAGAGGAACCACGAAGATCACCCGCACCACGATCAGCAGCACCGCCGCAATCGCTCCATAGAGGAACGCCTGCTCGATCGAGAAGCCCTTGTCCCCGGCATAGGTAAGGACGTCCTCGAGGCTGATCCCCATAAGCAGGAAGATGAATCCCTCCATAAGGAAGGCCAGGGTGAGCCAATTGGTCTCTTCGGCTATACGGTCTTCGGCCCGAAGGTAGCGGGCCGCCAGGTCGCTGGTGACGAGCCCGCAGACCACGACCGCGAGGATCCCGGAGAAGCCGAAATCCTCGGCCGGGATGTAGGCGATGAAGGGGACCACGAAGGAAATCGCGGTGTTCATCACTGGATCCGAGATGCGCTGGCGGATCTTCACGTTCACGATCCCGACCACCAGCCCGATCGCGACCGCGCCGACCACGGCGAGGGCGAAGTCCCCGATTACCCCGCCGGCCGTCACGCCGGCACCCATCGCGGCGACCGCTGAACGGAGGAGGACCAGGGCGGTGGCGTCGTTGACCAGCCCCTCGCCCTCGAGAATCGCCAACAGTCGCGAGGGGAGCCCCAGCCGGCGTCCGACCGCCGTGGCAGCGACCGCATCGGTCGGGCTGAGCACTGCCGCGAGCGCGAAGGCCGCGGGCCAGCCGATCTGCGGCAACAAAGCATGGAAGAGGATCCCGGCGACTCCGGTGGAGACCGCTACCAGTAGGACCGCGAGCCCGGTGATCGGCTTCAGGTTGCGGCGGAAGTCCGTGGTCGGCATGTTGATCGCCGCCGAGTAGAGGAGCGGCGGCAACACGCCGCCAAGAATCCATTCAGGCTGGATGTCGGTCGCGGAAACGCGGGGCAAGGCACCGATCGCCGCCCCGGCGAGGACGAGGAGCAGGGGCGAGGCCACGCCCAGCCGCTGTGAGAACAGGGCCACGGCGACGATGCTGACCACGCCCCCGACTGCGATTACCGAAAGTTCCACGGTGGCCCAGAATATTTACCCGGCTAAAGGAAAGCTTCGGGCGGCCCGGATAGCATCGCCGCATGGAGCTGGAGACGATGACGGTCGAGAAGGGGGAGGGGGTCGGGCGGCTGACGTTGAACCGGCCGGAGCGGGGCAATGGGCTCACTCCCGAATTGATCCGCGAGCTGGCCGAATCGGTCGAGCACCTCGATCTGGACCCGGAGGTGCGGGTGATCGTCCTCGCCGGTAACGGTTCGGGCTTCTGTGGCGGTTACGACCTGGTCGCCAGTGCCGAGAAGATGCTGGAAGGCGAGTTCGGCTCCGACGACGCACCTACCGGCTCGCCGCTGGACCCACAAGTCCAGGCCGCCAACCACGACCCCGCGAAGACCTGGGATCCGATGGTCGATTACGCGGGCATGAGCCGCAACGTGAGGGCTTTCATGAGCCTCTTTCACTGCACCAAGCCCGTGATCTGCAAGGTCCACGGCTTCTGCGTCGCCGGTGGCACCGATCTGGCGCTTTGCAGCGACCTGCTGGTGATCGCCGACGACGCCAAGATCGGTTATCCGCCGGCCCGCGTCTGGGGCTCTCCGACCACCTCGCTCTGGGCCTACCGGCTGGGCGCCCAGCGGGCAAAGCGGCTGCTCTTCACCGGAGACAGCCTGAGTGGGGAAGAAGCCGCCGAGTGCGGACTGGCGATCGAGTCACATCCGGCCGGCGAATTGGACGCCGCGGTCGACGAACTGGCCGCGCGGATTGCGATGGTCCCGCTCAACCAGCTCCAGATGATGAAGCTCCTGGTCAACCAGTCGCTCTACGCGCAGGGGCTTCACCAGACCCAGCTGATCGGCACCGTCTTCGACGGCATCACGCGCCACACCCCGGAGGGTTACGCCTTCCAGCAGCGCGCCGCCGAGGCCGGGTTCAAACAGGCGGTCAGGGAACGAGACGAGCCGTTCGGAGACTTCGGCTTGAATCGTGAGTAACGACGGCGGACTTTTCAGCAGATAAGTCTGAGAAACCCGCGGTCGGCGGCTCGGATCGTCCGGTCAGCGGGCCAGGGCCACGACGACGACCGTCGCTAGGCCGAGCAGGATGCCGCCGGCCGCGAGGAAGGCGCCGCTGGCCGGAACGACCGCTTTGTTCGGGTCCGATTCAGCCGAGAGCTTGCCGCGCTGAACGCCGAAGAAGATCAACCCGACCCCGAAGGCGCAGTAGGCGATGCCGAGCGCCACGTAGGGCCACTCAACCACCTGGCTGTCGAGCAGCGGCACCACCCGGGAAAGCCCGACCCCGACCGCGATCGCCGCCAGTCCGGTCCGGACCCACGCCAGCTGCGTCCTTTCACCGGCGAGACGCGTGCGAGTCTGGTCATTTTCTTCACGGCTGGGCATAGCTGGATTGTAGGTCGACAAGCGGACCTGGCTGCGACTCGATCACCGCCGAAAGGAGAGAATCGAAAAGTTTTTCGACCTTCGCGTAAGTAATCGACGGGCTCGCCGTTATCCCCATAGAAGCGCCCATAAACCAACACCAATGGAGATAACCATGAAGAACGCAATCACCCGCATCAAGCAGTTCCGTCCCGCCACGCTGATCGCCATGCTGGCGCTGTTCGTCGCGATCGGCGGCACCGCCACCGCCGCCTCGGGCCTGATCAACGGCAAGAAGCTGGTCAACAACTCGGTCGCCGGCAAGAAGCTGAAGAACAAGACCGTGACCAAGAAAAAGCTTGCGCCGGCGACGATCAAGGCCCTGAAGGGCAAAAAGGGTCCCCAGGGGCCGAAGGGCGACAAGGGTGATCCCGGCCAGGATGGCGTGGTCAGCCCGGCCAGCAAGGAGTTCGGCAACCTGAACATTCCCGCCGACACCGAGATGGCCATCGGCGCGCTCAACGTCCCGTCGGGCAAGTACCTGGTCACCGCGACCATCAACGTGACCTCGAACGCCACTGACGTGATCAGCTGCGGGATCTCGGCCAACCACGGCGGCGGCTTCAGCTCCTCCGTGTTTGACCCGGACGGTGGCGGTCGCGTCACCCTTCCGTCGCAGCTGGTCACCGAAACGGACAATGTGACCCAGCTGACGCTCGGTTGTGCGGCCGGCAATCAAGTCGCCGGAGTTTCGGGCACGATCATCGCTACTCCGGTCCAGTAGCACCCGAGAAGCACCCGACAAAGACCGGCTTCCCGATTCGCGGGGAGCCGGTCTTTGTGTGTTTGCAAGTCCAGGGCGGATCCCCCGGTGCTGCTCAGCAGCCAAGCCGAGCTTGACGGCCTCCTCGGCAAGTAGTGTTACCGGGCAGGAGGGTGAGCATGAGTTCATTTCGTGGTCTGACGACTTTGTTCCTGGCAGGGATATGTTTGATCGCCGCAGCTTTTCCGGGCTTCGCGGCGGGCCAAGGGCGCTGTGGCAACCCTGACCAGAGGCCCTGGTGTGACACCTCGCTTTCTCCGGACAAGCGGGCGGACTTGCTGCTCGCACAGCTGACCGACGCCGAGCGGGTCGCCCTGCTCGGAGGTGATGATGTGATCGGAGTCGGAGGAGCCCCCGGAACCCACACCGGCACCATGGACGGCGTGCCTCGACTCGGGCTCCCGCGGATCTATCTCTCGGATGGCCCGGCGGGGATTCGCTCCGGGCAAGCTACGGCGCTTCCCTCACCAGTCGCTTTGGGTGCGACCTTTGATCGGAAGGCGGCCTCGCAGGACGCACGGGTGATCGCCGACGAGGTGATCAAAAAGGGCAATGACATCGTCTTCGCGCCCACCGTGGACATCGTGCGGACCCCGCTCGCCGGCCGTGTGTTCGAGGCGCTCGGCGGCGAGGACCCGTTCCTCTCCTCGAGCCTCGCGGTGCCCTGGATCAAGGCGGTCCAGAGCAAGGGTCTGATCGCCACGGTCAAGCATTACCTCGGCAACAATCAGGAGGGGACCGGGCCGAACGCAGATAACGCCACACCCGGCAACGCCGGCGTTTCGCTTGGTGCTTTCGCGACGGTCGGCAAGCGCGGCGACATCGATGCCCGGATCGACCAGCGGACGTTGCGGGAGATCTATCTGCCGATGTTCGAGGCGGCGGTCAAACAGGCCAAGGTCGAGGCGGTGATGTGTGCGTACAACAAGGTGAACGGTCCCTGGGCCTGTGAGAACAAAACCCTGCTCGAGGACATCCTGCGCAAGCAGTGGGGGTTCAAAGGCATGACCATCGCCGACTACGCCGCCACCCATGACACCGGTGCCTCGCTGGTCAATGGCCTCGACATCGAACCGTGGCCGGGGGTCGACTACGGGCCGGGCAAGATAACCGCCGCCCTGGCCAGCGGACCGGCGACCATGGCCGACGTCGACCGTCACGCCCGGCGCTACTTGATGACCCTCTTCGCCTCCGGCGCGATGGACCGCAACGCCTTCCCCGCCGACGAGGGCTCGATCAACCGGGCCGGCAACGCGGCCAAGTCCGCGGCGATTGCCGAGAAGAGCATTGTGCTGCTGAAGAACCGGAAGGACGTCCTGCCGTTGAAGCCCGGCAAACTCGATTCGATCGCCGTGATCGGTCCGGTCGCCGACCAGTACTTCACCGGCGGCGGATCATCCGAGATCAAGCCCTTCCAGACGACCACCGCCCTGGCTGGGATCACCAAGCAGGCAGGCGGCGGGGTGGATGTGAACTTCAACGACGGTTCCGACCCGGTGCAGGCCGCGCAGCTGGCCGGCGATTCGGACGTCGCGGTCGTCGTGGTCGGCTCGTGGTCATCCGAAGGGGTCGACCGGGCCTGTCTCAGTCTCGAATGCCCATCGTTCCTCGGTGACCAGGACGCGTTGATACGCAAGGTCGCATCCGCCAACCGCAACACGGTGGTGGTAGTCGAAAGCGGCGGTCCGATCCTGACTCCGTGGCGCGATCGGGTCGGTGCGATCCTCGAAGCTTGGTATCCGGGCTCATATGGCGGTACCGCGATCGGCCGGGTGCTGTTCGGCAAGGTCGACGCTTCTGGGCGCCTACCGGTCACCTTCCCGCGCAAGGAGAGAGACATCCCGACCCACGGCGACCCGAGCGCCTATCCGGGGGTGGATGACGTGGTCAAGTACAAAGAGGGAGTCTTCGTCGGCTACCGGCACTACGACCGCCGCAAGATCAAGCCCGCCTTCGAATTCGGTCACGGCCTCTCCTACACGACGTTCCGCTTCTCGAAGCTGAAGCTGAGACGGCAGGGATCGAAGTTCACCGTGAAAGCCCGGGTCAAGAACGTCGGCAAGCGGGCCGGGGTGGCGGTGCCACAGCTTTATCTGGGCCTACCGTCGAGCAAGGTCAAGCAACCAGCCAAGGCGTTGAAGGGGTTCGCTCGCATAAACCTCAAGCGCGGCAAGAGCCGTCAAGTCAAGTTCATCGTGGACCGGCGCGGGCTCAGTTTCTGGAATTCCCACAAGAACCGCTGGCAGGTGGCCAAGGGGTGCTACCGGGTCTACGTGGGCTCGAGCTCCCGCAAGCTGCCGCTCCGCGGCAAGTTCGGGATCGGTCGCAAGTGCCGTTAGAACGCTGACTGGCAAACGGCAACGAAGCGGAGGTATTCAGATTTGAGCAAGGTTGAAGGCAAGGTCTGCGTGGTTACCGGTGCGGGTTCCGGCATCGGCCGGGCTCTGGCGGTTGAACTCGCACGGCGAGGTGCCAAAGGTGTCGCGATCAGCGATGTCGATGAAAGTTCGGTGCAGGAAACCGCGACGCTGATTGGATCTTCGAACGGCCTCGACGTCCACAGTTCGAGGCTTGATGTGAGCGACCGTGGGGCCTTCGTGAATTACGCCGCTTCGGTCGCCGATCATTTCGGGGTGGTCCACCAGGTCTACAACAACGCCGGGATCGCCGATTCGGAGCCGGTGGATCAGTTCGACTACGACCGCTACGAACGGGTGCTGAACATCAACCTTTGGGGAGTGATCTACGGAACCAAGGAGTTTTTGCCGCACCTGATCGCCTCCGGAGACGGCCATATCGTCAACCTCTCCAGCCTGAACGGGATCATGGCGCAGGCCGGTCTCAGCGCCTACTGTGCCAGCAAATTCGGGGTGCGCGGATTCACCGAGTCGGTCGCGCTCGACCTCGAGGAAGCAGGCCATCCAGTTCGGGCTACGGTGATCCACCCGGGCGGGGTCAAGACCGGAATCGCCAGCTCGGCCCTGGCCTGGGCCAAGCAGAGCGGGAGGGAGGTGACGGCCGAGCAGGAGGAGCGCGCCAATTTCTATAACGAGAAGCTGCTCAAGATGGATCCGGCAAGAGCGGCCGAGATCATCGTCAACGGGGTGGAGGCGAACAAACCGCGGATCTTGGTCGGAAGCGACGCAAAGCTTTTGGACGCCGTGGTCCGCATCGCGCCGCGACGATGGCCCGCTTTCTTCGCGCTGCTCCATCGCCGCTTCGAAAAGGAATTCGAGGCGAAGCGGAGCAAAGGCGCCTGAGTGCAGAGCTGACCTCCCATGCGGTGTAATGCCCAGATGGGCAGGAAGACATTCAAGAAGCTGGGGGAGAGCCTTACGTTCGCGAACGTGGTCTCTTTGATCGCGCTGTTTATCGCATTGGGCGGCGCCTCATACGCGGCGGTGAACCTGCCGAAGAACAGCGTCGGCACCAAGCAGTTGAAGGCAAACGCGGTCAACAGCGCCAAGGTCAAGAACCACACTCTCTTGCGACGCGATTTCAAGCCCGGAGCGCTGCCCCGCGGTTTGACTGGAGCTACGGGAGCCACCGGCCAGGCGGGACCGGCCGGCGCTACCGGCCCGGCCGGGGCGATGGGTGCCACGGGTCCGGCCGGTCCGATTGGCGAGACGGGACCGACGGGCGCTACCGGTGAGACCGGACCGACCGGCCTCAGCGGGACGACGATGCTCATGAACCGCATCTACGACGTGACGGGTCTAGAGAAGTTCATCTCGGTGACCAACAACATTTCCGGCAACACCGCAGACCAGGTATCGACGGTCACGCCCAACCAGGCGATGGTCCTGAGCAATTTCTAGGCCAACAAGACCGAGTTTCCCGCACCTTCCCAGGCCGACCGGACGATCCAGCTATGGGCTTCACCCGGTGGCTTGCTCGCCGAGTGCCAGATGTTCGGGCCATCGGAGCAGTGCAGCGATGACTTCACCGCGACTGTCTCCGCGGGGAGCCAGCTTTACGCGAAGTCGATCGTGAGCGACTGGCCTTTCGACCCGGGAGCGGACGTTCAGCCAGAGCCGCGGGCCGACATCGGCGTCTCGTTCGTGATGGCAAGGTAGACCTTGCGCCGGCCCGCCGTATCCAACGTGCTTGCAGTCCTGGCCCTGGTGGTCGCGGTCGGGGGTACAACCTATGCCGCCGCGAAGATTCCGAAGCGGAGTGTCGGCAAGGTGCAGCTGAAGCGGAGCGCGGTGACCTCGTCGAAGGTTAAGGATGGATCGTTGACCCGCGAAGACCTGAAGCCGGGCAAGTACCCCGGCGGTCGCGCAGCACGCAGGGGCGCGACCGGTGCGGAAGGCGTTCAGGGCCCCAAGGGCAGGCCCGGAGCTCCCGGACGATCTGGCGCCACCGGGTCAACAGGAGCGACGGGCATCACGGGCCCGACCCAAGTCGGGCCGACCGGCCCGAGAGGTGGAACCGGTTCGGGCGGGACGACGGTCTTCATGAATCGGGTGAGCAACCTCATGGGTTCGATGAACCGTCTATCGGTGGTCGAGGACAGGATCCTCTTGAATCCGATCGGGTTCACATACACCGATGCGACGACGCCGGATGGACCTGCCGTCTTGAGTGGCGTGAGCGCCACGGTGATCGGGTCCCACTCCGCTGACGCGACGTTCGTCTTTCAAATCTGGGCTTCAAGCGGCGGACTCGAAGGGGAGTGTTCGCTGGTCATGAACGACACCTCACCGACCCAGACCTGCCGTTCGGATCACATCGGAACCGTGGGTGCCGGGTCGGAACTTTACGCTAGCGTCTACGTCGTCGGACCCGGAGCAGACGAGTTCCAGGCCGACGTCAGCTTCTCCTTCATGCTCACCACCGATTAGACGGAGACGCTGAACGAAACCCCAGTGCCACTGCCGACCATCGGTATGGGGCCGGGTGGCCAATTTGCTGCGGATTACCATCCCGGTGACGTGTGCCGCGACACTTTTCTGACAGTTGCTGCGACGAGTTTCCTTCAGAGGTCCAGAGGGGAGCCCTTCTTGGCCTGGAACACACCCCCTGAGCCACTGAAGGACCCGTTCAGGTCGGACGCAGCGCTTCGATCCCACTTTCTTCGGCCAGCGCCGCCATCCGGCTGTCATAGGTCAGTAGTCCCGCCAAGTCGGTCTTGATCTCCAGGGCGGTGGAGAGGTGAATCGCGTCGAGGCTCTTGATCCGGCCGGGGAATATTTCACCGGCGGTTCTTCTCACGGAACCCGTGATTGGGAGAAGAATCAGGCCTTCGACCATGCTCTTGGCGTACGAGACTAGGCCGATATCGGCCCTGGAAACGGCGCGAACCAGTTCGACCTCAATCAATTCGCTTGAGACCAAAGTGAACTCGCGGTCGCGTAAATAGGCTTTGAGCGCCGGTCCTTCGACCTCATGCAAAATGAGCTTCGCGAGGCCCGAAGTATCGGCGTAAAGAGGGGGATTCAAAATACCTCCCTGTCTGCCCGGTCCTCTTCAAGAATCCGGTCGATGGTCTCAGAGTCGAAGCGCTGGCTTTCCTCGAGCTTCGACATCACCGTCTCGAGCTTCCTGGTGGGCATGCGGACCCCGGGTCGGGCCAGAATCCTTTCCAGGGCTGAGTTGGCCCGACCTTCCGCACCCGCCCGAGAACCACGCAAGGCCAGTTCCTTGACCAGGGCCGCATCGCTCTTGCCGGGCAGCTCCTGCCGGGCTTCTTGCAGCGCGGCAGCGAGTGGGGGATCCACGGTTACCGCGATTCTCCTCAGTTTCGTGGGCATACTCACAAGTGTAACACTGCGGGTGGAGCACCCGACGCATAGGATAGAGCCATGTCCTTCACTTTGAGAAACCTCAAGGAAGACGTGGAAGATGTCGGCTCCAACTTCGAAGGCCAGCGCGACTGGTGGGGCGAAGGGGTCTAGGGGCCGCGAAACCGGCATCCCAAAGGCCAAAACCCCGTTCAGCGAGGCGTTCTGGGCCTGTAGAGACGGAGCGCATCCGCCGCATCAGGGCCTCCGGGTCATCGAACGTGACCCGGCCCAAGCCGGTCGCATTGTGGCTTTCAGTGCAATTCTCGCTCTATGCTCGATAATGTGTCTTATGTCAACTTGGTGATATTCACCACCGCGGTGAGACGCCGTATGAGGCCGGATCACGGTCATTGGTGGCCTGGGTGATGTCCTCCATCAGGGCTTGTGGGACAAGGAGCGGATCGAACGGGTCTCTGTAGTCCACGGTTCATAATGGTCTTCATGCCCATAAACGGACGTAGTCTGCGGTCGACCATCACTTCGGAGGGAACTCTTCAACTTCGGTTGATCGAGGAGCCGGTTGCCGAACCGACCGGCTCGCAAGTATTGGTCTCGGTCGAGGCGACTCCGGTCAATCCCTCGGATCTCGGTGTGCTGATTGGCCCGGCCGATGCCTCCACTCTCTCGCCTGCCGACGGCGGTGGACTCGACGGGCAGCTGCCGGAGCAGGCCCTTCCGGTGATGCGCGACCGGTTGGACAAGCCGTTGCCAGTCGGCAACGAAGGCGCCGGAACCGTGATCGCGGCGGGCCCGGACGCCCAGGAGTTGGTCGGTCGGCACGTTTCCCTCGTCGGTGGTGCGATGTGGTCCGATTACCGGCTGGTCGAGGCAGCCGCGGTGATTCCACTACCCGAGGGCGCAACACCCGCCGACGGCGCTGCCCTGTTCATCAATCCGATGACCGCGCTCTCGATGGTCGAAACGATGCGAGCCGAGAATCACACCGCGCTGGTTCACACCGCCGCCGCCTCGAATCTTGGTCAGATGCTGGTCAAAATCTGCAAGGACGACGGGATCGGACTGGTCAACATCGTTCGAAACGCCGAGCAAGTCCAAACCCTGACCGACTTGGGAGCGGAGCAAGTGGTCGACTCTTCCCGTCCCGACTTCCTCGAGCGACTTCAAGAGGCCGTGACCGCGACCGGAGCGACCCTCGCTTTTGATGCGGTCGGCGGTGGCACGCTGGCCGGCGACATTCTCTCCGCCATGGAACGCAGCCTCCCACCGGCCGAGTTCTGGACCCCGTACGGTTCCGCGACCCACAAGCAGGTCTATATCTACGGCTCACTTGACTTCGGCCCGACCACCATCCAGCGCAACTTCGGCATGCGCTGGGGCGTCGGCGGTTACCTGCTTACAGACGCGCTCGGCCGGCTCGGTGGCGAGGCGGTTCAGCGAATGCGCGATCGCGTCGTCTCGGAACTCAAAACCACCTTCGCTTCTTCATACGCGGAGACGATCGGCCTCGCCGACATTCTCGATCCGACCCGACTGACCGCCGCCGGAAAGCGCGGAACCGGGGCCAAGCTACTGATCGATCCTGCAAGCGACCGACCCTGATCGGGTCGTCCTCCCCGACACCGGAGATCAGTCGGTCGCCAGCCCGGTCGAGATCTGTCCCTGAATCGGTTCGGGGGCAGGACCGGTGTTGTACGCGACGAGATAGGCGATCGAATTCGCTGGAAGCACTACGGCGGCAGCTTCCGAACAGGTGCTGGTCAGCCCCGGAAAGATCGAGCCCGGGAGGGGAACCATGCAAGCTACGCCGGGGACAGGTGACGCAGGCGACCCCGGCATTCCGTTGTAAAGAGCGATCTGGATCTCCACCGGGACCAGAGGGGTAGTGAACACCGTGCTCGTGAAGACGGCACTCAAACCGGCGATCGTGGTATCGGCCGGGATGATTTGTGCGGCAGTGATCACGGCCGGATCAAGCGAACTCGGTGGAAAGGGTGCCGAATTAACGGTCTGGAAGGCACCCACCAGCGGGAGCGCTGCGACAGCCGTCGGCATGTCACCTGCGGACGGCGGCAACGATACGGGTCCGCTGCCGATCAGCGAGGTTCCGCCGCCAGGACCGGTTGCCCCGCTGGCGCCGGTTGGTCCCGTGGGACCGACCTGCCCAGTGTCGCCAGTGGCACCCGTCGGGCCGGCCATCCCGATCGCTCCCGTCACGCCAGTCGGACCGGTTGCCCCGGTCAGTCCGGTGGCTCCCGTCGGCCCCGTGGGGCCGGTGCCGGAGCCTGCGGGCCCGGTCGGACCGATCGGACCCCGAGCGCCTTGCTTTCCTCGCTTACCGCGCTTGCCTCGTTTTCCTCGCGGTCCCCGCTTACCCCGCTTGGCCTTAGTCACCTTGTGTGTAGCATTCTCGACTGCGGTCCAGACCACCTTCGTCTGGCCGGTCGGACAATTGGCGCTCCGTGTGGTGAGAGTCAACTGGTTCTGGCTTATAGATACGCAGGCGTAGAGCTCGCCGGCTTTCTGGTTTACGGCCGTCGCCGACGATGCTGATCCAGCGGGTTCTGTCGCCCCCACCCCTCCGGTCGAAACCAGCAGGAACGCTGCTGCGATGGAAAGAACGCCAGTGAACACCCCGCGACGAGACATAGAGATCATCGTACAACCGCCCCATCCGCTCCGCTACTGCCGCTTCCGGGTGGAGGGTCAGCCCGCCGGGTCGCGCATTCGGTAGAGCAAGAAGGCGCCAAGCACCCCGCTTACTAGCGAGCCGAGGAAGATGCCGATCTTGGCCTCGCCGGTCAAAAGGTCATTGGTGAATGCGAGGTCGGTGATGAACAGTGCCACCGTGAAACCGATCCCACCCAGCGCGCCGACGCCCCAGACCTGAACCGTCCGCATCCCTGAAGGCAACGATCCGGGGCCGAACCTGAGTGCGAGCAGGGTGCTGCCGGAGATCCCCAGGGTCTTGCCGACCACGAGACCAGCAATCACCGCCCAGGTAACTGTGCTGCCCATGGCGTCGCCCAGCACTCCCCCACCGAGATCGATCCCGGCGTTGGCAAGGGCAAAGAGCGGTACCACCACGAAGGCGCTGACCGGATGCAGACCATGTTCGAGGCGGCGGTGTACGTTACGTACACCAGACGTGCGAATTGGCACAAGCAGCCCGAGAGCGACTCCGGCGATGGTCGCGTGGATTCCCGATTCGTAGGTGGCAAGCCAGACCACCGCGGCCAACGGTATGTAGGGCCAGATGCGCCAGATCCCGACCCGCTGGAACAGCAACACCGCGAGCAGGCCTCCCCCGGCAATCGCCAGCCAGCCCGCCGATATCCCGTCGCTATAGAAGAGGGCGATTATCGAGATCGCGACGATGTCATCCACGATCGCGATGGTCAATAGGAATACCCGGACCCCGTTCGAGATCCGCCGGCCGAGCAGGGCCAGCACTCCGACCGCGAAAGCGATGTCGGTCGCCGCGGGAATCGCCCAGCCATCGGCCGCCTCCCCTCCCCTGACCACGAGGGTGAAGATGATCGCCGGCAGCGCGACTCCGCCCAGGGCTGCGACGACCGGGATCGAAGCATCTCTCGGATCCTTCAGCTCGCCGCTGACCAGCTCCCGCTTGATCTCCAACCCGACCACGAAGAAGAAGACCGCCATCAACAGGTCGTTTATCCAATGCTGCAGATCAAGGTTGATGGACAGACCGGCGAAAGAGACGTCGAGGTAACTCCCCCACAGGTCGAAGTACGACTGACCCCAGGGCGAATTCGCCCAGATCAGGGCGACGATCGCCGCCGCCAGCAGCACCACCCCACCCAGTACCTCGTCGTCCAGGAAGTCGGTGAGCGGGTCGATGACCCGGGTTTTCAATTTGCGTTTCGGCAAGGTGCTCCTGCGCGACTACTCTGCCGTAAATACGCGCCGGACGCGCTTTACCTTGTGAGTATCGGCCAGGGCTCTTGGCCCCGGGGTGTCAGGCGGCCGGATCGCTTTCCAGTTCGTCGACCAGAGGGGTGCCGAGCACGGAGGCAAGGATCCACCTCTTGGTCGGCTCCACCAGGCGCAGCAGATCCGGCTCTGGTTCGGTGTCGAGCGCGTCACAGGCAAGCTGCCTCATCCCGTAGATCAAGGCCAGGTGCGCCTCGGTCGGAACCGCGGTAAAGGACGGGTCCTCCTTCATCAAAGCCTCGTATCTGGCTCCGATCACTTCCGCCATCTTGGTCAGAGCCACCCGCCGACGGGTCCGCGCGGAGCGTCCGGCGGCATCCATCTCGATCTGCATCGCCCTGGCCACGACCTGATCCGACTGGAGCGTCTCGAGATAGGCACGGATCCCGGTCTCCACATAGGCGTCCCAGGCCAGGTCGGGATCGAGGGCGAGGAACAGTCGCTGGACGAGCACCGAGATGAATCGTTCGTAGCTCGCGTCGGCGCAACCTTCGAGGTCGTCGAAGCAGTCGTAGAAGGCGGTTCGGGAAACCCCGGCGTGAGATACCAGTTCCGCAACCGTGAGACCGGGCAGACCGCGTTCGGCGACGACTTCGCAGAAGGCCGCCATCAACCTCTCGCGCTGCGCCTCGGTTGCGGCTTCGCGGTCCAATGCGTGGCGGCCCCGGGGAAGCTCCTTCCGCGGTGTGAAGAACACGCCGGGCTTGATCGCCTGCCTCTTGGTCGAACTCGTTTGTTCCATTCCTTCTTCTCGACAGTACGCTACTGTATTTTGGAGAGGGCATGTGTTCGCGGCACCAGGGACCGCGGGACAAACGAGAGAGAGGGACTGATGTTGACCAGAACTTTCGCCGTCGCCGCATTGGCCACGATCGTCGGGCTGATCGCGCTCACCGGACCAATCGGCCCGGTCGCGCCGCCGGTCAGTGAAGCGGCAACGCACAGCGGCTGCCCGGCCTACACGAACGCGGCCAAGTTCACCGGCACAGCGCAGCTGCGAAAGATGACGGCAAAGTTCAACAGCTTCGGACCGCGCAATCTGGGCAGCGCCTCTCAGAACCGGGCGATCAAGTGGCTCGAGCGGCAAGCGAAGGCGATCGGCATGCGGACCTCTTCGAGCTGGTTCAAGCCCTGGGCCTGGTTGCCGATCACCCACTTTCGGAACCGCCCCGGACTCGACATCGGCGGAGCCGGGAACCTCATGGTCAAGCGGGCGAACGGATCGAAGCTGAACATTCCCGATGCCGGTGCGGTCCACTGGTCGAAGCCGGCGGCAGGAAAGGGCCGCAGCGGCCAGCTCGTCTATCTGCCAGCCGACCAGGCAATCACCCCGGCCAACTCGGCCGGCAAGGTCGTGATCCGTGACTTTCAAGTCGGCTCGATCCCCTTCGGTCTGCTCGGGCCGATCCTCGGCGTCTGGCAATCACCGGACCTCGAGGGCTACACCGAGTACGAGAGGCCCTATCTCAGCCCGAACCTCCTGACCGACTCCTTGGATGCCAGCAAAGCGGGAGCCGCAGGCGTCATCTTCGTCTTCGACGTGCCGGCCAAGCAGGTGCGCGGCTACTACGACCCCCACACCGGCACGATCTATCGTCAGCCCGAGCTCTTCGTCGGTCGGTCGCAGGGCGAGCAATTGAAAACGCTGGCCACCACGGGCGCTTCCGCGACGCTCAAGGTCAAGGCTCGGATCCTCCGTAAGCCAAGCCGCAACCTGATCGCCCGCCTGCCCGGCAAGAGCAAGGAGAAGATGGTCGTCGTCGCCAACACCGACGGCACCTCCTGGGTGCAGGAAAACGGCGTCGTCGGCATGCTGGCCCTCGCCCGCTATTACTCGAAGCTGCCCCTCTCCTGCCGTCCGCGCACTCTCGAACTGGTCTTCTCGACCGCCCACGATGCGTTCCGCAACGACGGATTGACCATGCGCCACTACCCGATCGACAAGAAGAAGACAGTCTTCGGGTTCGGCCTCGAGCACCTTGGGACTCGTGAAATCCTCCCGGTCGGGGAAGGTGGCTCCCGTCACCTCAAATTCACCGGGGAAGCGGACCCGTCCATCATCGGCGCCGGCGACAGCCAGGCTCTGCGCGATGCGGCTGCCGCCGCGGCGGAGCGTCGCGGCGCCAAACGCACCGCTGTGCTCAAGGGGCTCGGCGTGCCCGATCCAAATACCGCTCCCGCGATCTGCTCGATGGGTGGACTCGGAACGGTCTTCCAGCGCGAGGTGGTCCCAGCCCTGGCGATCATTTCCGGGCCATGGTCGCTCTACGATCCGGTCTTCGGCGCTAAGGCGATCGACTTCAAGCAGATGCGCAAGCAGGTGCTTTCCGCCACCGACATGATCCTGGCCCTCGACGGAATGCCGCGCGAGAAGATCGCCGGTGATTATCCGGAGCTTCAATCCCAGCTCGACCAGGGACTGAAGGAACCTTGCCCGCCGGAGATCTTCCCGCTCCACGCCCCCGGGCCCGGTGACTGACCCGGGCCACTCCCGCTCTCGCGAGGTCGCGGCTAGCTGGTCCGGGGCGGCGCCACCCGCCGGGGCCTGATCGCCTCGAAGGCGGAAGCCTGGGTGAGCAACGCGTTGTCGTCATAGGCGCGGCCGGCGAAGGTCAGGCCGACGGGCATGCCGATGTCTTCCATCAGGCCCATCGGCACCGTGACCGTTGGGATGCCGAGATGCCGGGGAACCAGGTTCCCATTCGCGACCCAGACTCCGTTTGCCCAGGCCCGCTCGGCCGATCTCGGGTTGACGTCCGCATCGGCGGCGCCGACGTCCGCCACCGCCGGGAAGACGACAGCGTCGAGCCCGAGCCCGTCCATCCACTCCTCGAGGTCGATCCGCCTCGTCTCCTCCAGCCCCCGCAGACCTGACTCCAGGGCCGGCAACTCGTCCCAGGGCACGATCCCGGCGCGGGCCATCTCGACGTATTCCTCCATGCCGAAGACCAGTTCGCCCTCCTGGCTCGGCAGCGTCCCCGGATCATGCGGAAAGATCAGCTCACCGTCGACTTGCTCCAGACGGTTGAGGGCCGGATCGTCATTGGTTCGGAGGAAATGGTCGAAGGCCCAGGTGCTGAGACCACGCAGTTCCTCGTGGATGAACTCGGGACTGACCAAGCCCCGGTTGAAGATGGTCGGACAGCCGGGTCGGTCTCCTTCGTAGTTGGAGACCGCGGGAAAATCGACCTCGACCACCTCAGCCCCCGCCGCTTCGAGGTCGCGGCGGGCCGCTTCCCAGAGTTCGATCACCGAGGGGCGAGTCTCGATCTTCTCACCGGTCGGACCCCAGACCCCGGTCTTCTCTCCGGTTCCGGCCTCAGGGTCGGCGTTGATGTACATACGGGGCACCCCGAAGCGCTGGCCGGCGAGCGCGCCACGCCTCGCCGCCAAATCGAGATACGAATCGGGACGGACCGCCGAGGCGGCCGGGATCTCGATCCAGCGCTGCATCCGCCAGAGGTCGCCATCACTCTCCGGGTCGTCGGCAACGATCACATCGAGCACCTCGAACAGGTCGGCCATCGTCCGCGCGTAGGGCACGACCACATCCATGGTCGGCACCAGCGGCCAGTTGCCCCGCACCGAGATCACGCCGCGCGAGGGCGTGTATGCGCAGAGGCCGTTGTTCGAAGCCGGCCCGCGGCCGCTAGACCAGGTCTCCTCGGCCAGCCCGAAGGCGGCGAAGCTGGCCGCGGTCGAGGTGCCGGCGCCATTAGACGAGCCGGAGGCGAACGGCGCCGTCAGATAATCGGCGTTGTAGGGGCTTTCGGCCCGGCCGTAGACACCCCGCTGCATGCCGCCGTTGGCCATCGGCGGCATGTTGGTCTTACCGAGGCAGATCGCCCCTCCCTGGCGCAACCGCTTGACCGTGAAGGCGTCCCGTTGCGCGGTCAGATTGACGAAGGCGGGACTGCCCGAGGCGGCCGTCAAGCCACGGACCAGGTAACTGTCCTTCGCCGTGTACGGGATCCCTTCGAGCGGTCCCATCGCCTGGCCGTTGGCGCGCCGCACATCCGAGGCGACAGCTTCAGCCATCGCGTCCCCGTTTTTCACCACGACCGAATTGAGCCGGGTATCGGTGTCCGGGCCGTCGTACTCGTCGATACGGGCCAGATAGGCCTCGACCAGCTCCACCGCGGTCAAGCGACCTGACTGAAGCCCCTTGCGGAGTTCAGCGATCGATGTTTCGACGACGTCGGTCAAGCACCCACCACGCGCCAGTCTAGTCGGGTGTCTCCTCGTAGACCCAGGCGATTCGGTCGAGCACGCGGCTGGCCGCCGCCAGCTCCTTCTCCGGAATCTCGGCCAGTGCCTCACGCCACCGCTGACGCCATCGCTCGATGATCGGCTCTACGGTCGCCCGGCCCTCTTCGGAGAGCTCGAGTTCGACTACCCGCCGGTCCTCCTCGGAACGCAGCTTGTTCACATGGCCTTGCTCCGAGAGACGGTCGACCATCTGCGAAACACTGGCCGGACTGAGCCCTGAAACCTGGGCCAGCTCGCCGACCGCCATCGGACCACGCTTGCGCAGCTCGATCAACAACTCGAGCTGCGCCTGACTGATTTCGCCACTCAGCCCGTGTGTCTCGCGGCCGGTGCGCCGTCGCAGGCTGCGGTGCGCCTGCTTGAAGGAGAGGACCACCCGCGCCTGGGCGTCGGACAGTCCGGCGAGGGGTTCAGGTTCCGAGCGGCTCAATCTCGGCCTCCGCGATCTGCATCTCTTCGGTACTGGGTTCTTCCGGCTTCTCGGCCCGCCAGAGGACGACGCAAGGAATCAGAGCCAAAAGCCCGATCCCGAGGGCCCACAGGTAGGCGGTGCCGAAGGCGTCGGCGGCCTGGGTCACGCTGGTCGCCCCCTCCCCGGCCCTTTGCAAGACCACCGCGAGTACGGCCGTGCCGATCGCGCCGCCAACTCGCTGGATCACGTTCATCTGCGGCGTCGCATCGGAGAGTTGGTCCTTTTTGAGGGAGGCATAGGCGACGGTCATGGTTGGCATGAAGGCGAGCCCGATCCCGGTGCCCCGGATCAGCAGCATCAGGGACAGGAACGCGATTGATGTGTCGACCCCGATGAAGACGTACGGCAACGAACTTAGGCAGAGGATGAGGACTCCGACGGTCGCGACCTTGCCGCCCCCGAAGCGCTCGGTCAGACGCGGCGCAAAGGGCGCCACGAGCACCATCCCGATCCCCTGGGGACCGAGCAGGAGTCCGGTCACGATCACGCTCTCCCCGCGTACCTGCTGGTAGTACAGCGGCATCAGGATCATCGCTCCGAAAAGCGCCGCACCGAGGGCGAAGGTCGTGAGTGAGGCGGCACTGAAGATTCGGTTGGCGTAGAGCTTGACATCGAGCAGGGGACGCTCGGCCCGCATCGCGTGCCAGACAAAGCCGACGATCAGCGCCAGACCGGCGACAGCGGGCCAGATCACTTCCGGTGCGTCGAAAGTGCCGGTCGTGCCGACTTCGGAGATCCCGAAGACGAGCGCCGGGATGCCGAGCACCATCAAGAGCAGGCCGGTGACGTCCAGCTTGCCGGCGTCGCCGAGCTTTGAATGCGGCAGCATCTTGACCGCGAGAACGACCGCGACGATCCCGACCGGCACGTTGACGAAGAATATCCAGGACCAGTGGAAGTTCTGGAGGATCAGGCCACCCACGACCGGTCCGAGGATCGGGGCCAGCATGGCCGGCATCACGGTCACGCTCATCACCTTCCCCATGCGCCTAGGTCCTGCCACCTCGGCCATGATCATCTGAGCGATCGGCATGATCATGCCGCCGCCGATGCCTTGGAGGACCCGGAAAGCGATCAGTGACCCGCTGGAGTCGGCGATGCCGCAAAGGGCCGAGCCGATCGTGAAGAGGACGATCGACCAGATGTAGACGTTTTTCGCTCCGAACTTGCGCGCCGCCCACCCGGTCAACGGGATCACGGCGGCCAGCGAAAGCAGGTACCCGGTGGCCACCCACTGGATGTCGCTGATCGTCGAGTGGAGGTCCTTGGCCAGCGTGTCGAGGGCGACGTTGACGATCGTCGTATCGAGGATCGACATGATCATGCCGAGGATCACGACCCCGACGATCTTCCAGACATATGGCTCGATGGCGGTTGAGTCTTGATTCATTAGGAACCTAAGATTAGGCTCCTAACGAGTGCCGGTCAAGTGTGAATGCGTCACACAGTGGGCGATGAGACTGACTGACGAGTCAATCAACAACGCATCTCGGACCGAATGATGGGACAATTCCCGACCGAACTTCCGTCAATACGCCTTCAAACTGGAGAGAAACGTGGGTCATTACAAGAGCAACGTCCGCGACATCGAGTTCAACCTCTTTGAGATGCTGAAGACCGGCGAGGTACTCGCCTCAGGCGCCTTCGGCGACCTTGACGCCGACACCGTCAAGATGATGCTCGAGGAAGCCTCGAAACTGGCCGAGGGGCCCGTCTCCACGGCCTTCGAGAGCTCGGACCGGGTTCCCCCCACTTTTGACCCGGACACCCATGAGGTATCGCTCCCCCAGGAGCTCAAGGATTCGATCAAGGCCTGGACCGAAGCGAGCTGGGACAAGCTCGGTGTCGATGAAGAGATCGGCGGCATCTCCGCCCCGACCACCGTCTCCTGGGCGATCAACGAGTTCATGTGCGGCGCCCTGCCGGCCGGCTTCTTCTACCTCGCCGGACCGTCCTTCGCCAACCTGCTCTACAAGAACGGCAACGAGGAACAGAAGCGCTGGGCCAAGCTCGCGATCGATCGCAACTGGGGCGCGACCATGGTGCTGACCGAGCCGGAGGCCGGCTCAGATGTCGGTGCCGGCCGCACCAAGGCAATCGAGCAGCCTGACGGCACCTGGCACATCGAAGGCGAGAAGCGCTTCATCACTTCCGGTGACTCGGATGACCTCTTCGAGAACATCCTTCACTACACCCTGGCCCGTCCCGAAGGCGCCGGGCCGGGCACCAAGGGCCTCAGCCTTTTCGTCGTGCCGAAGTACCACTTCGACACGGAGACCGGCGAACCCGGTGCGCGCAATGGCGTCAACGTGACCAGCATCGAGCACAAGATGGGCATCAAGGCCTCGGCCACCTGCGACATGGCCTTCGGCGACGGGGACAACCCGGCGGTCGGCTACCTGGTCGGCGACGTCCATCAGGGCATTCGTCAGATGTTCGACGTGATCGAGTTCGCCCGGATGATGGTTGGGACCAAGGCGATCGCCACCCTCTCCACCGGCTACCTCAACGCGCTCGAGTACGCCAAGGAGCGGGTCCAGGGCGCCGACCTGACCGAGATCATGAACAAGACCGCTCCGCGGGTAACGGTCATCAACCACCCGGACGTGCGCCGGTCACTGATGACCCAGAAGGCTTACGCCGAGGGCCTGCGGGCGCTTTATCTCTTCACCGCCCTGCACCACGACCCGGTCGCGTCCGAGATCAGCCAGGGCATCGATGGCGAGTTCGGCAAGCGGATCAACGACTTCCTACTGCCGATCGTCAAGGGCGTCGGCTCCGAGCGGGCTTACGAGATCCTGACCGAATCGCTGCAGACATACGGCGGCTCCGGCTTCCTGCAGGATTACCCGATCGAGCAGTACATCCGCGACGCCAAGATCGACAGCCTCTACGAGGGCACCACGGCGATCCAAGCGCAGGACTTCTTCTTCCGCAAGATCGTGCGCGATGAAAGCAAGTCGCTCAACCACCTCCACGAGAAGATCCAGGCCACGGTCGATGGTTCCGGTGGCGGGCTCGACTCCGAGCGCGAGCGGCTCGGCCAGGCCCTGGAGAATCACAAGGCGATGCTTCAGGGCATGTTCGGTTACCTGATGGGCTCGCAGGAGGACCCGAAGAGCGTCTACAAGGTCGGGCTCGGCTCGGTCCCGTTCCTCAAGGCCTCCGGCGATCTGCTGATCGGCTGGCTGCTGATCAATCAGGCCGAGGTCGCGGCCGCGGCATTGGAGAACGGCGCCGCCGAGAAGGACAAGGACTTCTACGAAGGCAAGGTCACTGCCGCGAAGTTCTTCGCCCGCAGCATGCTGCCCAACCTTCAGGCATTCCGGACCACGATCGAGCAGATCGACAATGACGTCATGGAGTTGCCCGAAGCAGCTTTCTGATCCGGTCCCGCTCAGGCGGGCAGGCAATCGAGAAGGTCGGTCAGCTGGGGCCGAACCTCATTCGCACCGGCGGCTTCCAGCTCACGCTTCGAGAAGCCGCCGGTGAGCACCGCGAGGCTCGGCACCCCGATCCGCTGGGCGGCTTCGATGTCCCAGATCGAGTCGCCGATCATCAGCGCGTCGTGGCCGCCGGCTTTCTCGATCGCCGCCTGCACCAGGTCCGGCTCGGGTTTGGTCGCCTCGACGTCGGCCGATGTCGTGTGGCCGCTGATCGCGTCGCCGACCCTGAGCAGTCCGAGGTAGTGGTCGACCTCCCCGCTCTTCGCCGAACTCGCCAGGACCACCTCGAAGCCTCGCTCAGCGACCTCCAGCACGAAGGTGGTGGCGTCGTGAAATGGCTTCACATCGCCGATCAGTTGCTTGAAGATCTCTGATTCTGAGGCCCGGACCTGATCGCCGCAGGAACGTTCCGCCTCGACACCGGCGACCGATTCGACCATCTGGTCCCCTCCCTTGCCGATATAGCGGTGGATTTTCCAAGCGTCGGCATCCACGCCGTGGATGCGGAACGCCCGTTGCCAGGCGATCACGTGCTGATAGTTCGAATCGACGAGCGTGCCGTCGACGTCTAGGACCAGGACTCGGGCCACCGCGGTCCTGTACCCGGTAAAGGCGAGTGAAAACGCCCGGCGGTTTAGAAAGGTGGCGTAGGGTACTAACTAGTGAACCTGTCCGTCATCGAAGGACAGTGTCAGGCAACAGTTGATAACCCATCGGCTGCACGGTCAAGATGGTGGGCGAACACCCAAACCCCCAGAGGACTCCAGGGCAGAGCTTGGCAATCGGAAGGTAGCAGCCCAGTGAGCATCGATCATCAGAGCGCACCAAGTAGTCCCGGCTTGTGGAACGAGGCCGATCTTTGGCCAAGGCGCGACGAACCGGAAGTTCGGGAGGAGATCGCCACCAGATTTCTGCCCTTCGCGAAGAGCATCGCGCTCAGGTATCGCAGCAGCGCGGAACCCTTCGACGACCTGATCCAAGTGGCCAATCTCGGCCTGATGAACGCGATCGATCGATTCGATCCCGAATCCGGCCATCCGTTCACCGCGTTCGCTTCGGCCACCATCAACGGGGAACTCAAACGCCATTTTCGCGACCGCGTCTCGAGCGTGCGACTCCCGCGCGGCGTCTACGAGCGAGTCGGTCGTGCCGAGATAGCGACCAGCGAACTGCGCGGGTCGCTGGGCCGCGAACCCTCGAACGAGGAAATTGCCGAAGCGGCCGACTGTTCCCCGGACCAAGTCGAGGAAGCACAGCTCGGCGTCGCGGTAAGGCACCCGGTGCCCCTCCAGACGGACGACGACGAAGTTGAGGGGAGCGGCATCCTCGAGGATCACGTCGGCGTCGAGGACCCGGACTTCGGGCTGGCCGAGGATCGCATGCTCGCGCTAAATGTGCTGGAAAAGCTGGAAGGTGACGATCGGACGATCATCGTGCTCCGTTACCGCGACGAACTCTCACAGTCGGAGATCGCGGACCGTCTCGGCTGTTCCCAGATGCAGATCTCACGCAGGCTCCGAAAGATCCTCGACGAGCTCAACGAATGGATGGTCGGTAATCGACTCGCTCGATCGTGACCGTTCGGACCCCAGTCTTCCGTGCCCCGATGCGCTCCAGATCGCGCGAGGTGGACCGCTTTCTGGGTGCTCGGCTCGCCGTCCGGGACGGATACGTCGGGATAGGTGAGCCACTCACCAGGTCGCCGGAATCCCTTTCCGAGGCGCTTTCCGCGATAAAGGAAGAACATGGCGCACGATCAGCCCGATTGCTTAGGCGTTTCGCGCAACTCTCCGACGAGACGCTGGTCTGGACCCAGACCGGCCCCGAGGAATTCCGTCTGGGGATGATCGACGGACCGTGGCGTTACGACGACTCGCAACGGGCCATGAAGGCGGGGATCCATCAGATCCGGCCGGCCCGGTGGCTGGCGACCGACTTCGACCTGGAAGGGACCCCATCCCGTGTCGTCTACGCCTTCAGCCGAGGCGGCAAGAACCTGCAGCGGATAAACGATTCGGGCGCGGAGGGTGAGACGGTGCGGCTCTGGACCGGCTATCCCTCGATTCCGGTCGCGTCATGACTGGCGCCAACCGGTTTCGACTCGGGCGATCCTCTCTGGCGTAGGTAGATCGCGAAAACGGCCATCGAACCGACCGCGAGGAACTCGGACTGCCAGTTCTGGAGCGTGCGGCTCCAGAAGTCGGCGGTCCCGACGTAGCCCGGATGCCGAGGTAAAGAAAGAAAACCGCCTTCAACTGCCGGGATCCTCCTTGGCGGCCAGGGTCAGAGACCCCTCGCGAACCTTCTCGAGGTGCCGTTCCTGGATCGGCACCGCCCATTCGACCAGTTGCTGCACTTCGGGCTCATCCGTCCGGCGGCTGAGCTCGCCTAGAATCTCCCAGTGCCCGACCTCGCCCGCTTCGGCCATCGTCATGAACTCCAACCCGTCGAGCCCGTCCGAACCTTCGCCGAGGTAGGTGGACATCATCTCGGTCGCTTCCTGCTTGGTCTCTCGTGCCTTGTCGAGGATCGCGGTCTTGCGCCCTTCCCTCTTGTCGATCAAGCTGACGCACCGCTGCTCGGTTTGTTCTGCTTCCTGCTTCATCCGGTCCAGCGAAGAGACCACTTCACCGTCATCGATCATCGGGGCGACCTTGTCGATCGCGCCCTGTGCCGCCTGGGCCAGGCCGGTGACTTCGGCCAGTTTCTCTTCGAGAGTCGTTATCTCTGCCATGGTGTTGCTCCTCGATCATTGATTTGGGGCTTCTACTGATCAGCTTGCGGATACCCGACTCCGGCCAGTTCACACCTCGCCGCGCTGACGTTTCACGGTCATCCGGCCGGGGTCCAGACGTACCACTTGCTCGATCGGGATCAGGCGCGCCGACCCCCGCCTGATCCCCAGCCGTCTGGCCAGGCCACCCCGACCGATCAGGAAGCCCCGCAGCCGGGGCGCTACGTCGCTGGCCCCATGCTCCGTCTGCACGTCGAATATGCGACCCAGCCGCTCACCGTCCTGGTCCACTACTTCCATCCGCTGGAGTTCCGAGAGGCGAATCACTTCGGCTTCCTTTCGGGGACCAGCAGAAGCCGCGACACGACGCCGGAAAGTTCGGTATCGCCGCGGCCGAGCCGGAGCTCGTCGGCTGGCCGTTTCAGGGTCACGGTCGTCTCGATCGAATCGATGTCCTCCCACGGCACCCGTATCGTGTTCTTGCCCAGCACCTCGGGTCCTGTGACCTTCCGGGAGAGTGCCCGCAAGCGGTGGCCGGGAAGCCGATCCGGGTAGACCCCGGAGCCGATCAGCAGAGCCGTGGCTTGCCCCGACTCGAGTTCGATCTCCACGTCGTCTACCCGCCCGCAGCGGCGACCGTTCACGTCGAGAACCTGCATGTCGAGTACGTGATAGACGAGGTCAAGGCGCATCTCATCCCCCTCCCGCGTTGGTCGCGATCAGCAGCGGAATCGCCGCGATCGCGACGACCATCAGCAGCACGAAGTAGGCCCACCCCACCGTTTTCGCCAAACGGCCGTTCGCGTGGTCACCCATGAACTCGCGATCACCGGCGATCAGGAGGATCGGGAAATAGGTCAAGGGCAGCGCGACCACCGAGAAGATCACCGAGTACTCGGTTATGTCAACGGGATTGATCCCGGTCAGGACCACGACGGTGCCCAAAAGGATGAAGACGATCCAGGTCAAGGTGAAGCGAGGCGCCTTCTTCGTGCCCCGGTACTTGCCCCACTCCCAGCCGAGGAACTGGCTCAGGTTGTAGGCCCCGGAGAAGCAGGCGTCGATCGAGGCACCGCCAACCGCGAACAGCATGCCACCCAGAGCGACCAGAAGCCCGGCTTGGCCGAACTCCACCTGCGGCCCCAGCGCGACGGTGCCGAGCGAATCCGGCGCGATTCCGGACGGGGCGAGGATCTGGGCCGCGGTCATCATCAAACCGAAGGAGAGCAGCCCGCCGACCGCATAGCCGACGAGTGCGTTGAGTCGATTCACCTTGAGGTCTTTCGGACCCCACCCCTCCTCGACCCCGCCCGACGAGTAGAAGTACACCTCATAGGGCATCATCGCCGCCGCGATCAGCCCGACCGCGAAGTAGGCGTAGAGCAGGTTCGGGTCTGTGTTGGGCACGAATCCAGCCGTGACCCCGCTCCAGTCCGGTCCGTGGCTGAGCGCAGCTGCGACGAAGACGAAGAGCAAGAGGCCGCCGTAACCGAAGACACGTTCGATCGCGCCGAACGGCAGCAGCCGGATGATCACGACGAGCGCGCCGGTGCCGAGCAGGACCAGAAGGCTGAAGGTGGTGTCGAACAGGTACCCGAGGATGATCGCGATGCCGCCGATCTCGGCAGCCACGGTCAGCAGGTTGATGACCTGCGAGGCGATCAAAGCGAGCAGACCCGCACCGAAGCCGAGCCTCTCCCGGATCACGTCGAAAACGGGACGCTTCGTCACCGCCGCCACTCGTCCACACATCTCCGCATAGACCGTGATCCCAATCACGCCCAGGACGACAGCCCAGAGCAGGTCGTACCCGAACAACGCTCCCGCCTGGGTATTGAAGACCAGGTCGCCGATGTCGACGAAACCGCCGATCGCCGCGATGATCCCGAGCGCGATCTGAAACACCGCCCTCACTTTTTCTCCTCCAGCCCGGAAAGCAGCTTCGCCAGACCTTCCAGATCGGACTCGGACTCGGCCGCGCGTTGCTCATCTTCCGGATAGATCTCGATCACGCTCAGCGCCTCCCCCACCTTCTCCGCGAGGTCGAGAGCCCGGTCGCGGCGACCGGCTTGCCCTTCGCCCGGTGTCGCATCGGCCAGCTTCTCGGACTCATGGTCGACGTCATCGGTGAGCTCCCGGGCCCGAACCCTCGCGAATGTCGTCTTGGTCCGGTCTTGGGCGACTTGACGGGCGACTATCGAACCCTCGGCTGCGATCGACGAGAGCGTGCGGATCCCACGGTCGAGCTCGCCCTGGGTGAGGTCGCCGCAGCCAGCGATCGCAAGCGGCAAGATCACCGCCAACGTCACTGCGAGCCGGTTCCCTTTGGTCGCGGTCCTCACAGCATCGGAAGTACCCCTCCCGATTCGAAGAAAACCCGCCAAGCGGCCGGCCGCCCCTCACCATGCGAACATGACGACCGTGAACGGAACGGGAAAGAGCACCAGGATTGCGGTGGTCGGACACGTCGAATGGGCGGAGTTCGCGGTCGTCGATCGACTTCCCCGATCGGGAGAGATCGTCCAGGCCAGCGAGAGCTGGGACCAGCCCGCCGGCGGGGGCGCGGTCGCCGCCGTCCAGATCGCGAAGCTGGCCGGAGACTGCCTCCTCCTCACCGCGACCGGGCACGATTCTCTCGGTGAATTGGTCGCCCCCGAGCTCGAGCGGCTTGGCGTCACGGTGCGCGCCGCCACCCGCGAGTCGCCGCAGCGAAGGGCGTTTGTCCACCTCGAATCGGGGGGTGAGCGAACCATCACCACTCTCGGCCCTCGCCTCCTTCCGCTGGGGAGTGACGATTTGGGATGGGACCGCCTGGCAGAGGTGGATGCGGTCTATGTGACGGCCGGCGATGAAGCCGCGATCCGTGCCGCGCGCGAAGCCCGGCAGGTCGTGGCGACGGTGCGCGCAGCCGCTGGTCTCATGAAGTCAGGAATCGTGGTCGATGCGCTGGTCGCCAGTCGCAACGACCCGGGTGAACAGGTCAGGACCGGCGATTTCAAGAATCCGCCGCTGGCCGTGGTGCGGACCGACGGTGCCCACGGGGGGACGATCGAGATGAAGGACGGCGAGAGCATCGACTGGAAGGCCGCACCCCCTCCCGCCGAGCGAGTTGACACTTATGGAGCCGGAGACTCCTTCGCGGGCGCCCTGACCTTCGGACTGGGTGCCGGCCTGGATCTTCCCGATGCGGTTTCGCTGGCCGCTTTCTGCGGAGCGCGGAACGTGACCGGCCGTGGCCCCTATTCGGGACAGGCGGGCGTCGATGATCTCGCCGAGTGGCGAGCGGGCCGAAGCGGTTAGCTCGGGAGACCGGCTTCCGGCCAGCCGGACGGTCCATGACTGCCCGCCGGATATTCGAGCAACGGCACCTCGTCCGCCTGCCAGGCCCGGCGCACGGAATCGATGATCCGCCAGCATTCCACGGCAGCATCCCCCCTTACGGAAAGGGTCGGGTCATCGCTCAGGATCCCCTTGAGGACCTCGGCGTACTCGGAGAGGCTTCCGGGACCTAGGTCCGCTTCCAAGGTGGCTGGATCCAGCGACCAGGGGTCGCCCGGGCCGTTGACCGTCAGATCCACTCTCAGCTTGTCGGCGCCGAAACCGAGACCGATTCGGAACCTCTCCGGCCGCTGCATGCCGGAGAGGCCGACCGGCAGGTGCGCCGGTGGCCGGAAGTTGATGATCGCTTCTTTGCGGGGGTTGCCAAGCGCCTTGCCGGAGCGCAGCCGGAAGGGAACGCCGGCCCATCTCCAGGTTGCGATCCCGACCACTATTTCGGCGAAGGTCTCGGTCTGACGCGATGGATCAACCCCCTCCTCGTCACGGTAGGACGGCAGGTGCCGATCTCCGATCTCCCCGGCCGAGTAGCGCGCGCGGCGGCTGAATTTCACCGGATCGTCATTCCAGATCGAAGTGGCTCTCAGGATCCGCGCGGTTCCATCGCGAATGTCCCGCGCCTCGATCGCCGAAGGTGCTTCCATGGTCAGGAAACCGAGCACCTGGAGGAGGTGACTTTGGATCATGTCGACCAGCGCGCCGGCATGGTCGTAGTAGCCGCCTCTGCCCTCGAGGGCCAGGTCTTCGTCCCAGACGATCTCGACGCTGGCGACGTGCTGGTTATTGAGCAACGGCTCGAACGTCCGGTTGGCGAATCGCAGCCCGACTATGTTGAGGACGGTCGCAAGACCCAGGAAATGGTCGACCCGGTGGACTTGGCTCTCCGGCAGCATGCCGGCCAGCAACTCGTTGAACTCGGCCGCGGTCCGGGCGTCCTGACCGAATGGCTTCTCCAACGCGAAACGGGTGCCGGGCGGCACCGCGAGTTTGCTGAGTTCCTGGCAGGCGGCGATCGTCACCGCGGGTGGCAATGCGAAATAGAGGACCAGGGAGCCATCCTGATGCTCTAGAAGACGTGAGAGGTCCTCCGAATTTGTGACGTCGGCCTGCTCATATGAAGTAGTGCTGGTGAGTTTTTGCCGAACCTCGGGGGCGATCCCAGCATCTTTCAGGGAGGCATCAACTGTGGCCCGCCATTCGTCCGCGGTCAGTCGTTGCCGATCGCAGCCGATCAGATGCAAGTCGGTGAACTGGCCAGACTCGACCAGAGAACCGATTCCCGGCAGCAGAAGGCGACTGCACAGATCGCCGTTGGCGCCGAGGATCACCAGGGTCTGCGGTGAAAGCTTGGCAGTCATGACTCGATCCTTGCGCCCCAAGTCCCGCTGGTCGTTTCCCCTGGCTCGAGGACGATCAGCCCTTCCTGGTTGTTGAAACCGTCCGGTGCGCAGGTCATCGGTTCCGTCCCCAGACCGCGACGGGCCCTGCCGGGGCTCAGGGTGTGGCCGGTGTAGAGCTCGACGAAGGGGTACGCCTCGTCGACCCAAAGTGACGCGGTGCTGCCATCCGGCCGGGTCAGCCGGGTCCAAGCTCGTCCCTCGGGATCCCGCACGAGGTCGGTGAATGCGAAATCGATCTCCAGGCCGCCCAGTCTCGCTGGTTCGCCGAAATCAAAACGTGTCTCGCCCACCGCCTCACGTCCGTTTGGCAGTTGGCGCTCGTCGGTGAGGATCCGGGTGCGTCCGGGGTGTTGTAGCTGGCAATCGTCGATCAACCCGTCGCCCGCCGAGAGGTAGGGATGTTGGCCGTGGCCGACCGGGCACTCGCGCTCTCCGAGGTTCTCCAGCCTCGTGGTGACCGTCAACCCTCCTTCATCGAGCTCGTAGGCGACCGTCGCATCGACCTCGAACGGGTAGCCCGGGCATGGATGGATCCGAGCCGACATCACGACCCGGTCCGGTTCGAGTTCGTCCGCTCGCCAGGCTTGCCACCTGAGGAAGCCGTGGATCGCGTTGCCCTGCTCCGGTTCGGTCAGCGCAACCTGAAAGTCCTGGCCTTTGAATCGATAGCGGCCATCGGCCAGCCGGTTCGGCCAGGGGATCAGCGGCGCACCGTGAGCGCCGTCGCAGATCGCGTCGGCCGGGAACGGGTCGAGCACGGGCCGACCCTCGGCTTCGTACAGCCTGATTCCACCCCCGACTTCCACGATAACCGCGCGCTGGCCACCGTGGGTGATCTCGAACTGCGCTCCTGAAGGCAATCGACTCTCGATCACGCAACCGTACCCCATCCGCATGTTGACGTCGGCGATCTGCGGGTACGGCCATCCCATGGAAACCGCTTCCGTTCCAACTCGCCAGTCTCCCCCCTCCGCCGGTGCCGGGGCCGAGCGCCAGCCTCGCGAGCTGCGTCGGGCGATAACCGGCAAGCTCCTCTTCCTATTCATCCTCGGCGACGTGCTCGGCGCGGGGATCTATGCGCTGACCGGTGAGATCGCCGGGGAAACGGGTGGCGCGATCTGGGCGCCGATGCTCGCCGCCCTGGTCCTTGCCCTACTGACAGCGGGTTCATATGCGGAATTGGTGACCAAGTATCCGCAGGCGGGCGGTTCAGCCGTTTTCGCGGAGCGTGCCTACCGATCCGAACTGGTCACGTTCTTGGTCGGCTTCTGCATGCTGGCGGCAGGCGTGGTCAGCGCGGCAGGGCTCGCGATCGCCTTTTCGGGGGAATACCTCGCGACCTTCATTGACGTGCCGACCCGGGTCGGGGCCGTCCTCTTCCTGATCCTGGTCGGCATCGTCAATGCTCGCGGCATACGCGAATCGATGGGCGTCAACGCAGCGATGACCTGTATCGAGGTGTCCGGTCTGATCCTGGTCGTGGTCGCAGCCGCCGTGCTGCTGACCGATGGCGGCGGCGAGCCCGATCGCGTGCTCGAGTTCTCGCCCGATAAGGGGGTCATCCCCGCGGTGTTCGCGGGCACTCTGCTCGCGTTCTACTCTTTCGTCGGCTTCGAGACGAGCGCCAACGTCGCCGAAGAGATTCGGGAACCGTCGAAGGTTTACCCCAAGGCACTTTTCGGGGCGGTGCTGACCGCGGGCGCGGTCTACGTGCTCGTCGGGCTCGCCTCGGCCTCAAGCGTGCCAATCGGCCAGCTCGCCGAGTCGACGGGCCCGCTGCTCACCGTCGTAGACGCCAGTCCGCTTGAGATCCCGCACAAGGTGTTCAGCCTGATCGCTCTCCTTGCGGTCGCGAACGGTGCCCTCCTGACCATGATCATGGCGAGTCGCCTGACCTTCGGGCTCGCCCGGGACGGCATCCTTCCTCGCGGCCTCGCCCGCGTCCTGCCGAACCGCAGGACCCCCTGGGCCGCGATCCTCCTCACCACCGCGGTCGCGATCGCGCTGACCTTCCTCGGCGATCTCGCCACGCTCGCTGAAACCGTGGTGCTTTTCTTGCTCTTCGTCTTTTTGAGCACGAACGTGGCCGTACTGGTGCTGCGGCGTGACCGGGTCGACCATCCGCATTTCCAGGTTTGGGCACCGGTTCCGGTGCTGGGTGCCATCTCCTGCCTTGTCCTCCTTACCCAACAGGACGGCGGTGTATGGGTCCGGGGCCTTGTCCTCCTGGCGCTCGGGGGAATCATCTTCGTCGTGTCCAGACGCGGGAGCAGGAGCGGTGAGACTGAAGAGGTCTGACTGCTCGAGCGACGGCATAACCAGGCGAAGATCTGGCCGCGGTTTCGTTTACGTCGATGCCTCCGGCGCCCGAATCCGCGACGACGTGCTCATCGCTCGGATCAAGGACCTTGCGATCCCTCCTGCATGGCAGGAAGTCTGGATCTGTCCCGATGTCAACGGTCACATTCAGGCGACCGGGATCGACGACGCGGGACGCAAGCAGTACCTGTACCACGAGCGATGGACCTCCCGGCGCTCGGCGGAGAAGTTCGACTCGATGCTGAGGTTTGCGGCCGCTCTTCCCCGTCTGCGCCGCGCAGCTAGCCGCGACCTCGAACTGAGCGAGCCGGTCCGCTCCCGCGTTCTTGCAGGCGCAGTGCGACTGATCGACCTCGGCCACTTTAGGGTGGGGGGCGAACAGTACGCGGAGGAGAACTCCACCTTCGGTGTGGCGACGATCCTCAAGAGTCAGGTACGTCTGACCGACGACACCGATGGGATCGAGTTCACCTACCCGGCCAAGGGCTCGCAGGAGCGAAATCTGACCATTCACGATCGCCAGGTTCGAAGGCTGAGCGAAGAGTTGGTTCGCCGCCGCTCCGGACCGGAGGACTTCCTGGTCTACCGGGAAGGACGCAGGTGGATCGATGTGAGGTCGGAGGACGTCAACGAGTACATCCAGGAGCACGCCGGCGAGGAATTCTCGGCCAAGGATTTCCGAACCTGGCACGGCACCGTCACGGCTGCGGTCCATCTCGCTTCGGACGGGCCCCCTCCCCCCGGATCGCGAGCGCGCGAGAGAAAGATCAGACAGGCGATCGATGTCGTCGCAGAAGAACTCGGCAACACCCCTGCGGTCGCAAGGGACTCCTACGTGGATTCGAGGATCCTCGATCGGTTCCGATCCGGCGAGGCGATCGAGCTGGGCTCGAGGCCCGGACGAAGGGCCAAGACCGGTCTCTCATTGGCCGAACGATCGGTTCGGCAGATGCTTGGCGGTTGATTTGAATCCCGCCGGGTACCCGCCTGATTTAGTCGTCGCCCCTTGACGACGTGGGCACTCCTAGCCCCAGGCGAATAATTCGTGGCTGCTCATCAGGGCACCGCCCATGTTGGATTCGATCATCTTGAGGGCGGCCGCCCCTAACTGTTCGTCCTTGGCCAGCACGGCATCGGTCAAGACCGCCACCTGGTACCCCCGAACATGAGCGTCGAGCGCTGTGTAAAGCACGCACTGCTCGGTCACCTGCCCAGCCAGGTAGATGACCTCCGCCTCGCACAGTTGGAGCAGATGCGCGAGCGGAGTTCCATAGAAGGCCGAATGCTGCCCCTTGTGGATGAAGTCCTCATCCGGCGCCGGTTCGAGCGGAGCCACCAGGTCCGGTCGGCGACCGGCCATCGCGAGCTCAAATGCCTTCTCCCGCGAACCGTGGAAGCCGCCATGGAGGTCGTTCGCGTGCACAACGTGCATCGACCCGCCGGTCCTAGCTCGGTTGATCGCGGTCACAGCGCCGGCCGCGCCCGTCGCGACCTCGTCGGCGCCCTCGAAATCCCAGGGGGTGATCATGTCGACGATGACGAGGACGTTCCGGGCGCGACCGGCCATGATCAGTGGTTGCGGAGAGCGCTGATCAATTCTTTCTTGTTCATGTCCGAGCGGCCTTCGATGCCGATCTCGGCCGCTCGGTCCTGAAGTTCCTCGACCGTGCGGTCCTCGTAATCCTCGGCTTCTCCGCCCTTCTTGCCCACGTTCTCGCCGCCCGCTTTGGCGTTGGCGATGCGGGCCGCCTTCTCCTTACTGGCACCGTCTTCACGCAGCTCTTCATAGAGCTTGTCATCCTTCACGCTCGGGCCGTGATCAGATCCTTTCGGCATTTCCTGCCTCCGTTTCACATTGAAGTCGGGCCGGGTGACGCACCCGGTCCCTGATTCAGTGCTGGCTACCCGCTGAAGACGGGACAAAACGCCCGCGCTTGGTCACATCCCTCTTCGGGTACGGCTGCGATATGGCTGACAGCCCGCGCGACGAGAACGACTGGGAGCGGCTCGACCGCAACCTGAACGAGTTGCTGCAGGAGCTGCGGATCGCATTGCCAGGCGTCCAAGTCCTGTTCGCGTTCCTCTTGGCGGTTCCCTTCCAGCAGCGGTTCGACGAGGTGACGGATTTTCAACGATCGGTCTACTTCGCGACCTTGGTCTTGACCGCCGCCTCGACCTTTCTGCTGATCGCCCCGACCGCCTTCCATCGCCTGACCTTCAGGCTGCAGCAGAAGGATCGCCTGGTGAAGCTGGCAAATCAACTGACCATCGTAGGCCTGGCCTGCCTTGCCTTGGCCGTGATCGGAGCGGTCACCCTGATCACCGATTTCCTCTACGGCTCGACGCCGACCGTGGTCGCGGCGATCGGCTTCCTCTCGCTCGCTTTTCTGCTCTGGGTTTTCATCCCGATCCGGGTTCGCAGCCAGCGCGACCGAACCTGACCGGAACGTCGGCTCGTGGTCAACTTGCCGCGATGGTCTCCACCACCTGATGGCAAAACTGTTCGAGATCGTCGGGACGACGGCTCGTGACGAGTTCGTCGTCGATATGGACTTCTTCGTCGACCCAGGTGGCGCCGGCATTCTCGATGTCGGTTTGGAGGCTTGGCCAAGAGGTGAGCGTCCTTCCCTTCAACACACCTGCTTCCACCAGTGTCCAAGGGGCATGGCAGATCGCCCCTACTGGTTTGCCCGCCCCGAAAAATGAACCAGCGAACTCGACGGCATCGGGATGGGTGCGCAGGTTGTCCGGGTTGGCGACACCACCGGGGAGCACAAGCGCGTCAAAGTCACCCTCGGACACATCCGAAACCGCGTGGTCGACCGTGAAGCGACTGCCTTTGTCGAGGTGGTTGAAAGCTTGGATCTGG